>JACCDR010086782.1_pt1 | contig 47927 bp, 36 predicted proteins | sample 7446431 | NCBI WGS metagenome assembly JACCDR01 (sample SAMN15323443, study PRJNA562643) | freshwater metagenome | isolation source: river surface water | place: USA:Blue River Watershed | collected 2017-08-17 | reverse complement strand
GGTTTTGTCTACTGGATTGGGGCAAGAAAATGCCAGACGAAGGCTCGAACTGGTTTGTCCGGGTGAATATGAACTAGCCATTGACAACCAAGTTGATTCCTATACCACCCAACTCACCCTCAAATCTGCTCCTGTCTCTACACAAACCGTTTTTAGCTTGAGTTGAGTGGCAAACAGCTACTCGTTGGTTTCCAAACATGCGCATGCGAAACACCGGGCGAATGAGTAGTAGCCCACATATTTGCCCCACACGACTGCCCAGACCAACACGCATGATTATCCAACATGCTGGGTGATTGCCCAATGTCGGTTTGTTCCCAAATGGTCGGTTGTCTGGACACCGGGCGAATAATCATTCGCCCCTACATGCCCCCCATTATCCCAACCGTTGTGCCTGAGAAACATTATCGCACCGAACGTACAGACCATTCACACCTGTAGGGGCGAAAAATCTTTCGCCCACACCTTTGCCCCACCGACCGTTCAGACAATCGCACATGGTTCCCAAACGATCGGATGCTGGACAATGGGCGACCACACGGCTATAAATGTATTCCATACGCCGTTTCGTCCGGCGGCAGATAGGTTTGGTACCACTTGCTTGGTTGTCGCCTCTGTAGCCCCTACTTTTGAATCATCCTTTGCTACTACACCTATGAAAAACACTAGAAAAAAAGTTTCAAAAAAAAATGCAGCGGTGCAGTTTTACCGCACCGCTGCTGTAGACCTTTGTAATGTTGAGTTTAACCAATCTGTTCACGTAATTTTCTTTTACACCTATGAAAACGAATCCATTCAATGCAGCACTGATAGAGCTTTCTTTGACCGAAAAAACAACTATCTCTGGTGGCGAATTTGTAGTTCCTATTGCCATGGGCGGTGGTATCAATCCTTTTACCGGACAGCCATATGCTGTACTGTATCCTTCTGGCATTCAGTTGCCCACCAATAAAGTATTTGGTTCTGGCATTATAGGCCACACATTCTAATGAAGACCTTCCCCTGATGGGGTAAATGTGGATTGAGGAGTCCATCTAACTACAACTATGAAAATAATGTCTGTATGGTTTGCTGTTCAGGTAGTTTTACCTCTCTTCTGACAGACCATACTTTAAAAGAGATTTCATGCGGGCAATATGCCTGTTGAGATACCAGACCCAACGCCCAGCCCGGGTAAGTGGCTAGTAAGTCTGGACATTTGTTTAATCAATTTTTCACAATCTAATTTTAAAAACTAATGAAAACGTTAGAAATTCAACACATCGGTTTGACCGAAATGAACAATGTAGAAATGGGTGAAGTCAATGGTGGTAACTCTGCCCCTCTTTGCCAAAAACTGCACCAATATGTAGATAAAATCTGTGACTGGCTAGCGAGCCTATAAGTACTTTTTTTCTCATATTTTTAATTTAATAATCTTAAACTTTCTAAACTCTGTTTTTTTATGAAAAATTCTGTTTTCAATTTGGGTAATGCATCAGTAGAAGAACTGACATCGGCTGAGCTTTCTTCAATTCAAGGTGGTACTTGGAAAAAGGTTGTCCAAGAAGTTCGCGAAGTAGCCCATGCAGTTATAGACTGGTTCTTTGACTGTTAATCAATCCAGAATAGACCAGAGCCTCTTGCTAGCTAACAAGAGGCTCTCAGTTATTTTATTTAATCAATTTTTCGCATTTCTAACTCTGTTATGGATACATTTATTTCTGTTAAAGACTACGGAAAAAACCATTGGTGGCGATATTGTTTGGTATTACTTATACAATGTATATGTTTCTTAATTGGTATAGTTCCAAAAGGTTTCTTGGCACGGATGTACCATTTAAAATCCAGTCAACTACATAAGAAAATAGGATATAACTTAGATACCACCCTGGAAACATTCCTTTATCTTGTTCTTATTGTTGGATTGTATATAAGTGTGCGATCTATCCATAAAAGAACTGGCTTCTCCATATTCAATACCTTTACAAAACCCAGAGTAGAGCGAATCATATTTTCCTATTGTACTATTATCCTGTTAATGAGCGTAGTAACTGTTATTTTTTATTATATAGAACCAGAATCATATACTTTTTCGACAAGTATTACTAGTAAGTGGCTGATTTTTTTTATAATAACTCTTTTGCATTTTCTTATCCAACCATTATGGGAGGAAATTCTAGATAGGGGCTATTTACTTCAAGCAATTACATTGTTAACAAAAAGACCCTGGCTATCTGTTATTTTAATCTCTCTTTTTTTTGCTGCTCCTCATTTTATCAATTTCTATGAAAATGATGTTAAAATAGGTCTGATTATATTATTTCTAAGTTCCTTATTTATGGGTACTATAGTTATACTGGATGACGGATTAGAACTTTCATATGGATGGCACATTGCCAATAACCTATTCGTCACTACATTTGTGAGCAGTGAAAACAAGCTATACGAGCAGAATGGGCTGATTAAAACTATTTCTTCTAGTGAGGCATCATATATAGATGTAGTAATCTATTTTATACTGTATTCTGTGTTTTTTCTCCTATGTTGGAAAAAGTACAAATGGAACCTAAAAGAAAAATTGGCTGTGTTTCAAAATGTATGATGGCAAAAAAGGCTATTACTGTGGTTGTCTGACAATTTTTGTGGTAAATGAGACTTTTGGCACATTAAAATTGCTTAATCCGTTCATTATCAAATAAATATATGTTGCAATTCTTTGAGAATATGTATTCTCCACAAAAATTGTCAGACAACCAACCAACATTAAAAATATATATGCTTTTACAAACTCTACTTAGAATACACTACTGGCTTATACGTCTGCCTTTGTATGCATTTATTGGCATAATGCTAGCAATAGACTTGTGCATGGTTTTTTTGTTTGGCCTTATTGCGACATTGACTAATATTACTGATGTAGGAGGTGCAGATTTAAAAAATTTTCCCATCTATGCCCAAATGCTTGTAGGCGTAGTTATAGCCCCCCTGCTGGAAACCTTAGAACAACACCTTCTCATAAAATTAATTCGTTATATAACACCTAGCAAGATCTATGCTATACTAGGTTCAGCTATCGTGTTCGGACTATCACATAGCTATAGTCTGACATATATGATTTATGCTTTTTTTCCAGGAATCTTGTTAGCCTACATCTACCTTGCTTCATATGAACGTAATGAAAAGCCTATTTGGAATACCTTTCTGGAACATGGGTTGTACAACCTGATTCTCATAAGTCTAGGTATTTGGCTTAAATAATAATATTTCAGAAGAAAGAACAAAAGGAAGAGTTATGCCTTTTTTAGTATTAGGTGTGATTCCATATAGCATCGTACTTGTGACAGGAATTGAGTGGTTATTCCTCTTTGGGACGGCTCTTGTTAAGACATGGATTGTGTTTCAAAATTAGGACTTACGCAAACTACTCTACTTCAAGCCCTGAAGGGGCGTAATCCATCAGCACAGGGTAAAGCCCTGTGTATGTTGCGTAAGTCCTTCTTATCTTCTACAATTAATTACAGGGATAGTTTTTAATTTCCTAACTCCTAAATTACTTATGAATCAGAAAATGAGTATATATGCCATCGTTTTTTGGATAATTGTGATTACGATTACTCCTTATATAGCTTCACTACTGATTGCGTTTCCTCTTGAATTGGCAATTAATAAGGTTGCCCTATTCAAGAATATAAATGCAGGAGAGACCGTTGCTCCTAAAATAGTTCTTCTAGTAGTAGCACTTGGGCTTACGTATGTGCTTTTAAAATATATACATCATTATAACTATGAGCTACTAGGACTTACTTGGAATGCGAATAGTCTGTTCTTTTTTGGTCGAGGTTTCTTTTTCTGCCTATCTATACTACTTCCTGCTATCATTTTGTGCTGGTCATGTGAACTATTTAAGTTTTCAGCATGGGGAATAATATATTTTTCTTGGGAGGAACTTACTACTTCTATCTTTTTAAACTATTTACTCGGCTGTCTTTGTTCGGTTATTGCCGAAGAGATTTTGATTCGAGGATACATTTTTTCAATTATTCATACCAATATTCAGAATGTGTTCGGGGCAGCAATAATAAGCAGTATTGTCTTTACTAGTATGCATTTATCTCACACAAACTGGGTTTCTTTTTTACAAATATTTGTTGCAGGAATAGTATTAGCTATGCTCTTCTATTATTCCAAATCATTGTATACGCCTATTGGCTTCCATTTTGGATGGAATTTTTTACATTATATATTTTCCTATGGAGCTCAAAAAAGAGATTATCCACAGTTGGTCTACACTACTAATTTTAAAATTACTACATCTGGAATAACCTATACAACTATTATAAGTACAATATCTATAGTTGTTATTTTAGTACTTGTAATAGTTCTAAAAGACTTTTTACTCCCAAAAATCAACTCTTTAAGTATGACTGATGTCCAGCTTGGAAGTCATTAGCATACCTCATAGTACACCCAGTAAACCTTATCCTGTCTCATTTCCTTTCTGGAAATGAGACAAGCAAAAAGGAGGGGCGTTTTGGATCTCTTCTCACCAAACCTCATTTCCAGATAAGTTATCAGACAGGATAACTTGCCCCCACAAAATACGATTGTCCAAACCATTGCTGAATGGCAAATACCTATAGGGAAAATATCTACCAAGCTACCCTTTCGTCCACTGGTAGGTAGGATTCATCCGAAATGCTAGGTGACCGTGGGGTTTATTGGTAGTTTTAAAAACTATTTTAAAGCTAAGACCCTATTTTAAAACCTATGTGGCTAGTGAAAATAAGTACTATTTTAAAACTATGAAAAAACATACTCGCATCAAACAACACGATATGACTGACTGTGGAGCGGCCTGTCTGGCTTCAGTTGCAGCCCACTACCAGTTACAACTACCGATTGCCCGCATTCGGCAGTTTGCATCTACCGATAAAAAAGGAACCAATGTGTTGGGGCTTATTGAAGCCGCCACCAAGCTCGGATTTCAGGCCAAAGGCGTTCGGGGTACGTTTGAAAGCCTGAGTAAAATTCCTATGCCTGCCATTGCCCATGTCATTATACGTAAACCAGATATAGAACTGCACCACTATGTAGTTCTGTACAAAATTACAGACACACACATCCACCTAATGGATCCGGCAGATGGGCAGATGCATAAAAAAACCCATGAAGAATTTAAAGCTCAGTGGACGGGGGTACTGGTATTACTGCTGCCCAACGAAGATACCTTCCAGCCAGGCAACGAGAAAGTATCGGTGTTGTCTCGTTTCTGGTTTCTGATTCGTCCGCATCGGTCAGTGATGGTACAGGCATTGTTTGGAGCAGCTATCTACACCCTGCTGGGACTTTCCTCTTCTATCTATATTCAGAAAATAACTGACCGTGTACTGGTCGAGTCGAACCGAAATTTATTGAATCTGCTTAGCATCACGATGATTCTGCTGCTGATCATGCAAGTATTTATTGGCTCATGGAAAAGCATCTTTGCCCTGAAAACTGGACAGAAGATTGATGCCCAACTTATTCTGGGTTACTACAAACACCTGCTAAAACTACCTCAGACGTTTTTTGATACTATGCGGGTTGGAGAGATCATTTCCCGTGTCAATGATGCGGTCAAGATACGTGTCTTTATCAATGATGTGGCCCTAAACCTGGTGGTAAATGTATTTATTGTTCTATTTTCGTTCGGACTCATGTTTACCTATTACTGGAAACTGGCCCTGATTCTGCTGGCTGTAGTACCATTGTATGGAGGTATTTATTTCATTGCCAACCGCATTAACCGGAGGCAGCAGCGGAAACTGATGGAGTCTTCTGCCGAACTGGAAACCCAACTGGTAGAGTCTCTGACCGGTGCTGCTACCCTGAAACGATTTGGACTGGAAGCTCATGCCAGCCTGAAAACCGAAACCCGGTTTGTGCATCTGTTGCGTACCGTGTACCATTCGGCCATGAGTGGGTTGTATGTGAGTAATGCTGGTGAGCTGGTGTCCCGTCTGTTTACCATTATTCTGCTCTGGACAGGTTCGTATTTTGTGATGGAACAGGAACTGACCCCAGGTGAACTGCTGTCGTTTTATGCCTTGATCGGCTATTTTACAGGCCCAGCCAGTAGCTTAATCGGTGCCAATAAGTCAGTGCAAGATGCCTTAATTGCCGCAGACCGACTATTTGAAATCATGGATCTACAACGCGAAGGCACTGAAAACAAATTGACACTGACCGCAGAAATGACGGGTGATGTACACTTTCAGGAGGTATCATTTCGGTATGGTTCCCGTCAGCAGGTTTTTGACAAACTCAGTCTTACAATTCCCAACGGCAAAGTGACGGCGGTAGTAGGTGAAAGTGGATCTGGCAAGTCTACCCTTCTTTCGTTGCTCCAAAATATGTATCCCCTCACCAGTGGCACCATCCGGATTGGCAATTATGACATTACCCATATTAGCAACCAAAGTTTGCGGCAAGTAGTAAGTGTAGTGCCTCAGCAGATTGACCTGTTTGCAGGAACCATTCTGGAAAATATTGCCATTGGAGACTATCAGCCAGACATTCAACGGGTATTGGCGATCAGTCAAGAACTTGGTATTACGGATTTTGTAGAAAAGATCCCAGGTGGTTTTCAGGCTTTGTTAGGCGAAAATGGGGTTAATCTCTCAGGCGGACAACGGCAGCGACTGGCTATTGCCCGTGCGTTGTACCGCCAGCCACAAATTCTGATCTTAGACGAGGCTACTTCGTCACTGGACAGTATTTCAGAGCAATATGTGCAAGGCTGTATTCATCGGCTACGCAACGAAGGCAAGACTATTCTCATCATTGCCCATCGGTTAAGCACCATTCAACACGCCGATAAAATTATGGTACTCGAAAATGGCGCACTAGTAGCAGAAGGCAACCATGAACAACTGCTCGAAGAACAGAATATGTACAGTAAACTCTGGAAAACCCAGTTTGGACTGAATTAACTGTCTGAACCTTGATTTGTAGGATTTAAAGATTAGCTTGATTACAGGACTTTTACCTTGTCGCCAAGCCTTTTATCCAATTATTCAAAGTTTAGAAAAGATAGATAATCAAGTAAATCAAGGTTCAGACAAAATCATGGTAATCCTATAATCCTGATTCAAACAATAATCAAAGTTCAGACTATGACTACACAAACCCAGCTTTTTCCACCGGAAATTATTCAACATACCACTGAAGCCTATCTGCCTACTGTCACGGTTCGCAGCCAACTGATCTATACTACGGTACTGCTGGCGTTTCTGGCTGCGGGCATTGCGTTACCATTTATTTATGTGGATGTATCTGTGCAAAGTCGAGGGCTGGTTCGTACGGTGGCTGAGAAGAATGAACTCCGGTCGCTGGTATCAGGTACACTGGCACAGGTGGCTGTACAAGAAAACCAATCGGTGCAAAAAGGCGAAACCTTGTTTACGCTGGTCAGTGAGATTTCGGATAGCAAGCAGCGGCTTACCCAAGCCTTACAGGCCGAAAAACAGATGTGTATGGCTGATCTACAAAAGCTAACAGCCAGCAATCTGGCTGCTTCTCCTTCACTGGCACTGGCTTCTCCACTGTACACCCAACAATACAACCAGTTTCGGTTTGTGTTGCTAGAAAAGAAAAACCAGCTTCAGAAAGCCACACTAGACCTAGAACGTCACCAGAAACTGCACCAGCAAAAAGTGATTGCCACAACCGAGCTGGAAGACAAGCAGTTTGCCTACAACAAGCTACAGGCCGAATGCCAAACCTTGGTACAAACCCAACGCAGCCAGTGGCAGGCAGACTGGCAGAAATACCGACTAGAACTGGCAGAACTGACCGCTCAGTTGCGACAACTGGCACAGGAAAAAACTTCCTATACCATCAAAGCTCCTGTGAGTGGCAGTGTACAGCAGTTAAGCGGAAAATACGCAGGTAGCTTTGTACAAGCAGGAGAGGTTCTGGGCATTGTCTCGCCTGACTCCAACTTGGTAGCAGAGTGCTATGTTTCACCGCGAGATATGGGTTTATTAAAAAAACAAATGCAGGTAAAATTCCAGATAGATGCGTTTAACTACAATGAGTGGGGAATGGTAAGTGGCACCATCGTAGATATAGCCAATGACTATAGGATCATAGACAACCAGCCTATATTTCGGGTGCGGTGCCAGCTCAACAAGCAAACCCTGCAATTAAAAAATGGTTATCAAGCTCATCTGAAAAAAGGTATGACCCTACAAGCCCGGTTTATTGTGACCAAACGTAGTCTGTTTCAATTACTCTACGATACCGCTGACGACTGGCTCAATCCGGCTATTGGAAAATAAGTCCACAAACAGGGTGTTTGTCCGTTGGCAGACAGGTTTTATCCGGAATACTACCAAACTATGCGGTTTCCATTTATCTTTAAGCATTATTTCTAGTATGCAAGCCTAGGTATTCTTACATTAACTACAAAAAAATACCAGATGCGAAACTTTTACACATCTAAAACTACTCTGACACATGCCATTGCATGGGTCATTTACTGTGCTTTTTATATTCTTGCATATGAGAATAGGTATCCGAATATCTATATTTCTCCGGTGTACTATGTTTTGTTTTTTCCTTTGTTGATGATGGTGGTATATACATCCGCTCTGTATCTATATCCTAAATTCCTACAAAATCGTAAGATTGTCTGGCTAGTACTCTCTCTGGGAGTGTTTCTGCTTATTTTTATAGGTATTCGGTATGTAATAGTCTATGAAATATTGCCTTATCTGTCTATTGGTTCTCCAAAAGAATTTACTCACCAAGAACTTCGTCAGAGTTCTATCCATCTCTTTTTTCTACATGCTGGGTATGGGCTTGTGATTTATGCGTTTCGAAGAGAGAAAGAAAGAGCAGTCTTGAAAGAGAATAACTTACTACTACAAGTAGAAAAAGCCCAGCTCGAAGCCGAAAAAGCTCAAATAGAGACCCAGCAGTTGCAAACCGAATTAGCTATGCTGAAGTCTCAGTTCAATCCACATCTGCTTTATAATACCTTGAATTACTTTTATGGCAAGATATTTAAGTTAGATGAAAACCTAGCCGAGCACATGATTAAGCTATCTGATATTTTGCGTTACTCACTGGAAGGGCAACCAGAGACCAAAGTAGCCCTCGACAACGAAATAACCTACCTGCGGAGCTTTATTGAACTGTACAAGCTGCGTTTTGGAGAAAAAGCTTTTATTGATTTTCAAGTAATAGGTCATACGAAGTACCACAAAATAGTACCACTGGTGCTGATTTCATTTGTGGAAAACGCATTCAAATATGGGGATTATTCCCAACCTACCCACCCGATACGGATACAGTTGCAGGTGAGTCAGACACAGATTTTGTTTCGTATCCATAACCTGAAACGCAAACACATAACAGCTACCCAACAGGTACTTTCTACAGGTTTGGGACAAGAAAATGCCCGCCGACGACTAGAATTGATCTGCCCAGGTGAATATGAACTAACCATTGATAATCAAACTGATTTTTATACGATTCACCTGACACTCCAAACAACCATTCCTGTGTTAGCAGCTCAGAATGTTTCTGTAGGCGGCCTAGGCTAGCACCAAATGAGCTGAGAAACAAAGCATAATGTGAAACTAACCTGTCTTTACTCTTTATATATTTCCAATCTATGAGTATACTTCGCTGCGTAATAGTAGATGACGAACCTGAAGCGGTAGAAATCATCAAAATATATGTAGAAAAAACGCCTTTTCTTGAAACCGCTTTCTATACCAATGATCCGCTGGAAGCCTTCATGTACCTGCAACGCCACACAGCAGATGTCTTGTTTCTGGATATAGAAATGCCTTCTATGAATGGGGTAGAATTGGCAAAACTGCTGCAACATACACCTACAAAGGTTGTCTTTACTACGGCCTATAGCCACTATGCGGTGGAAGGCTTTGAACTCAGTGCCGTAGACTATCTGCTCAAACCTATTTCGTTTGAACGGTTTCTAAAGGCTACCCAGAAAATCTATAAAAATCACCCAGCCTTGGTGGCACCTCCTGCTTCCGAACCAACGCCTGTGGCTGTAGCTCCAGAAGCAGCCGAAGATTTTGTACTACTGAAAACAAGTGTACGTGGACAGCTGGTAAAGCTATTTCTCAAAGATATTATCTACATTGAAAGCCAGCGAAACAACACCATCTTTATCACTGATACTAGCCAAACAGAAACGATCTATTCCTTAAAAGAAATTGAAGATAAGCTACCCAAAAATCTCTTTTGCCGTGTGCATAAATCCTTTATTATTTCTTTGCAAAAAATCACCCGCTTTGACAACGCCCATGTGTACATGCGTACCCGACAAAACACCCGTGAAGGGATTCGGGAGACAGAAAAACCAGTGTCTATAGGAGATAGTTACCGGGGATTACTACAGGAATTGATGCAGGCACGGATTATCGAAAAATAAAAAAAAACTATCTTGCTGACAAATTATTCTTGCAGGTAAGTATACAAGCTTAAAATGGCATATACGAGCCTGAATCACACCAATCTTATTCATGGAATTACCCATTCAGTCTCATCCTTTTTTTGTCAGTCGTAGTCCGCTTTTGCCGTATCAGCAGTGTATGGCTCTGTCGTCTGAGAAATTGCAGCAGCTATACCAAAATCCAGTTTTACAGGAAGCTCTTTTTATTGCTTCTCCTGACTTGTATGAAGTGTTTGTGCAATGGCAGAATGGCACACTCACCGACAAAAAAGGCATAGAAAAACTGGAATTGACCCTGACCAAATACCTGCTTCGAATGGCCTACCGCTGTACACCCTTTGGACTGTTTGCTGGAATTGCAGTGGGTACTATTCAAGAAACAGCAAACCTGCATGTGGCAGAGATAGAGCAGTGTCAGCGGCAAAACCGGCTGGATATGGATTACCTGTGTGCCTTGGCTCTGGAGCTAGGAAAGAAGCCACACATCCGTCAGCAGCTACGGTATTTCCCAAATTCTACTTTGTATCAGATGGGAAGTCAGTTCCGCTATGCAGAATATCGGATTCATAAAAAATTGCGAAGCCACCATCTAGTAAATGTTGAATGGTCTGAACACCTAGACACATTGCTAACTGCAGCCCACTCCGGAGCCACAATGACAGAACTAATCACTGTCTTGCTCAGTGATGAAATTTCGGTAGAAGATGCCGAAGCTTTTCTAGAAGTAATTATTGACAGTCAGCTATTAGTGAGTGAACTAGAACCTATCATTACTGGAAAAGATTATTTGCAACATCTGATAGAGGTGCTGCAAAGTAAACCAGATCTTATCCCAGAAGCTCTGCTTCTACAAAAACTTTCTCAGGCTATGAATACACTTCAAATTCACCCCTTGGGAAAAAATGTAGCCAGATACCAGCAAATAGCCCAATACCTGATGCAACTGGGTGTAGATTTCGAACTGGGACAATTGTTTCAGGTAGATATGTACAAACCAACTACAGCACATGCCCTCCCTGCTGCCGTAGCAGATGAACTACAGAAAACGATTCAGGTACTATATCAGCTCAATCCACCCAACGAAAAGGAGAATCTAAGGGCGTTTAAGCAGGTATTTGCCGAACGATATGAAGGCCGTGAAATACCTCTCAATGAGGTAATAGACGCAGAAACAGGTATTGGTTATCCTGTTTCTGCGTCGCATCACACAGATAACAATCCACTTCTGACAGGTATTATGCTAGGTAAGACAGATCCTGTGTCAGAGAGCCATACCATGTCTGCATGGAAACAGTTTCTGATGCAGAAATACATCCAAGCAGTACAAACCTCTCAGACAGAAATTAAACTGACAGAAGAGGAAATTAAACCGTTTCTTCAAACACCTTCTCGTTCGTTGCCTCCGTCTTTTTACAGCATTTGCAGTGTACTGGCAGACACTACTGATAGCTTAGATGCTGGTCACTTTCAGGTATTTCACCGTAGTACAGCCGGTCCCTCGGCAGCCAATTTATTAGGTCGCTTTTGCTACCTTGATGACACGCTTACTCAATATGTACAACAGGCTCTACAAACCGAGCAAAGCCACTATCCTGAGGCCTGTCTGGCAGAGATTATCCACATTAATCAGGCACGTATCGGCAATGTAGCCATTCGTCCAGTATTGAGAGCCTATGAAATACCCATTCTAGTGCAAGCTGGTGTAGACGAGGCACATACCCTTCCACTCCATGACCTACGGGTGTCGATACGTCGGGATCGGGTGGTGCTACGTTCACAGAAGCTCAATCGGGAAGTAATTCCTCGGATGAGCAATGCCCACAATTATTCACAACTTGCCTTGCCTTGCTATCATTTTCTGTGTGACCTACAACACCAGAATCTAACACAAGGCATACGCTGGGACTGGGGAGTGTTGCAACATGCTTCCTTTCTGCCACGGGTGTCGCATGGGAAAGTGATTGTATCCAAAGCCCGGTGGGTACTTGATGAAACAGATACGCAGTATTTGGCCTCCGCTACGCTGGAACAGATTGCCGCACTGCGGCAGAAAAGACACATTCCCCGTTTTGTAACCATCTCTGAAGGAGACAATGAGCTTCCTATTGATCTGGAAGACAGTTGGAGCATCAAACTGTTGCGGGATTTCAGCAAGAAGCAAAAAAACCTGACCCTAGAAGAGAATCTGTTTCAGACAGACAATCTGTGTGTTCAGAATACCACAGGAAAATTCACGAATGAGCTTATTATTCCGTGGGAGTGTGCCCCACAAGCAGTCACTATTCCTGCCAAACCAAAGACTGAAAGTCATACAGTTACCCGGTCGTTTAGCATGGGGTCTGAATGGTTGTATATAAAAGTGTATGGAGGCATCAAAACTGCCGACACATTACTAACAGAGGTGATTTATCCACTAACAGTCGAGCTGTTGCAGGAACGCACCATAGACGCATGGTTTTTTATCCGATATAATGATCCCAAAAACCATCTTCGGCTGCGTTTTCATGGTTCTGGTGCTTTTTATGGTCGGGTAATTGAACGGCTACATGCGGCCTTGAAACCCTATGCAGATAGGAATCTGATTTCATCTATTCAGGCAGACACATACCACCGGGAGTTGGAACGCTACGGACACCAAACCATTGAAGAAGCCGAAAAACTATTCTTTCATGACAGTGTGGCGGTTTCCCGGATTCTGGGCTTGCTGGATGGTGATGCTGGGGATGATATCCGCTGGCAATTGGCTTTACGAGGCATTGATCAACTTCTGACAGATATAGGACTTCTGATGGCAGAGAAGAAACATTTGCTGGAAAAACTCCAAGCTAGTTTTAAGCAAGAGTTTAATGCCACAACAGTTGAGTCACGTAAATCTCTAGCCAACAAGTACCGCCAACACCGCATACAAATTGAAAATACATTAAAACCTGACTACAGTTCCGATGATGAGCTGGCGGCTGTCTGGCAGATTTTCGACGAACGTAGTCACCACTGGCATCTGGTAATAGACCACTTACGTCGTAGATACCAAACAGAAACAGCCGAGGTGCCACTTCTAGAACTGTTGAGCAGCTATATCCACATGTTTGTCAATCGTTTTTTCCGCTCCCGGCAACGCATGCATGAATTGGTTCTCTACGACTTTCTCTTTCAATATTATACTTCTATGCTGGCAAGAAACAAATGAGTGAGTGATTGATTGAGTGAATAGTCTTCGGGGACTTCCACGAATCCTCTCACAGCTGTTCCAGATTTGGAATCTGGAACGAATCTGTGGTGGATTTGTAATCCACCAAAATGCGATAGCATTTTTGGGTGTTAGGCACAGGGTATGTTTGTGTGTGAGACCCACAAGGTGTCTGTCTCAAACGGCTCTGACAAATGCTATCGCATTTGGTGGATTACAAATCCACAACAGACACGTTCTGGATTACAAATCCAGAACAGCAGTGGGGACAGCAGTGGGGCTCGGTTCTGGCGCAAGCGTCCGCTTGACAGCAGTGGCTTAGTTTATTCACCAAAATCTCTCACAGCTCTGTCAAGGGCAACGGAGTTGCACTCATTTACTCACCCCCACGCATAGAAGGCTATGGGAGTTTGGGGTGTGAGCTGTTCGGTAGCAGCGGGATGCCAGGCAATGCCTTCGCTGTGTGCTGTTGCCGAAATATCACCACTGCTGTTGTAGCGTACAGGCCGTATGCTGGTAGAGTCATCATGGGTGACAAGTTCACAGGGGAAGAATTCATCGAAAGATGTTTTTTTAGATCGAGTTTCTAGAAATGGCAGAAACAATGGCGAAAGAGAAGCTAATCCAAAACAAGCCCGCAGGTAGGGTTCAATAAATACTTTGCAGCCTACCTGAACAGAGACCGGATTTCCGGGCAGTCCAAACACGGCCTTTCCGTCAGCAGTGATGCCAAACCAGATGGGACCGCCTGGTTTGATACGCACCCGATGAAAAATCTGTTGTACACCTAATGACTGTAATACTTCAGGCACATAATCTGCGTCGCCTTTAGATACGCCACCAGACACAAAGACAATATCTTTTTCAGCTAAAATCCGCTGAATAGTCTGACTAATAGCCCGTTTACTATCGGCGACTAAGACTGCTTCTACATTGGTAATCTGGTACTTTCGTAGAAAACTCCGCAATACCCAAGCATTAGAATCTCGAATCTGATGGGACTGGATATGATTTTCGACAGACACTACTTCGTTTCCAGTAGAGACAATGCCTACTGAAGGCGGCTTGAGTACCGTAACCTCCTTGTTTCCGGTCACAGCCAGCACACTCATAATCTGAGGAGTAATCAAGTGGTTTCGGGCTAGTAGCAAGCTTCCCTGCTCGGCATCTTCGGCTTGGTAGGCAATATTCTGGCCAGGCTTTACAGCATTTATCAAAAACGAAACCTGTTTATTTACTGCATGTGTATCTTCTATCCGTACTACAGCATCTGCTCCTTCTGGTACTGGAGCTCCGGTCATGATTTTGGCACAGGTGCCGGAGGTAATGGTTTGTAAGGCCGTTCGTCCGGCAGGGAGGTACTCAATAATCTGAAGTTCTGGTGCTGTCTGCTGTCCAAAATCTGCTGACTGTACGGCATATCCATCCATCATCGCCCGGTTAAAGGGCGGATAGTCCCGGTCTGCATAGATGGGCTGAGCTAATATCCGGTCTATGGCATCCACAAGAGCCACTTGCTCAGCCTTAAAAGGTCTGGCTTGTTCCAGAATAAGATTTTGAGCTTCCGCAAAAGTTGTCATACAGAAAACGAATAAGCAAAACTATCTCATACACCCCGAAAGGTGTCGGATCGTTCTGGTAGGTGACACAACCTTAGGATTCGACCTTATAAATATTTCCCAATACCCGATAAAAGCCTCCTTGTGAAGCTTCTTTGATATCCTCTGCCATATAAAACATTCCTTCCTGACATAGTTCGTTCGGAAACTGAACAAACCAGTCAGTATGATACCCATCTGAAAGTTCTAGATATATTTTTTCCTGCATATGTTTTTTGTAAATAACTGTGAATGTGACAACAGTTCACAGGGTGTTACCCTTTTCACAGGGCTTCACCCTGTGCTGATGGATTACGCCCCTTCAGGGCTTTATATAGGCTATTTTGCCTACATTTTATTATTATTAACCATAATAAAAACTCAGCAGCCACGTAACAAAAAATCTTGAAGCCAAATACCCAGTAGTCTTTCTTTTCTTATTATTTCTTCCAAAACTTAGACCAAAGCTGTTTCAGTCCGTTATCCTTGGTATCAGTACTCATATCTGTAGCAGAAGCCTGACTAGTGGTTGTTTTTTCTGTAGCAGCAGTCGTTCGTACCAGACTATATTTGCCTGTAGGATACGTTTTTCGTGGTATTTTTACACCTCCTGCCTGTATAACAATCTTTTTTACTTTTTCCTGAAGGGCTTTGCCTTTGTCTGCATCTACCATTGCCACATAATTGGCAAAACCTTGGATAGACGCAAGCACATCTGTACCATTTCCCCATTTTTTTCCAGCAATGCCCGTCTTTTCAATCTGGTGCAACAAGGCCCGAAAGCGGCGCAGTGTTTCTCGATCTATGTTCAGTTTGTCATTGACTACAATACCTGTTACTTCCTTCCGGCTTCCTTTCCGCATAACATGCTGCTTGTCTGGATGAATGATAAAACCTTCATTCTGAATAATCTGAGCTACCAGACTTTTGAGGGTATTGATATTTTTGACTCCGTCACCAGAGGCAGAAAACGTCAGGTCATCGGCATAGCGGGTATAGGTAAAGCCTAGCTTTTGAGCCAGCCCATGCAGCCGTCTGTCCAGCTTGTAGCACAGAATATTGGTCAGAGCTGGACTGGTGGGCGCACCTTGTGGCAAAAATCGTTCCCCATTGCTGAGATACCAAGTTTCTCCATCCAGGTTAGCTTCGTCTATGTCGGGTTCGGTGCAGATCAAGGCTAGAATAGTAGCTGTACATTCTGAGTAGCCCAGTTTCTGAAACACACCTTTGATCCGTGGATAGGTGACGGTGGGAAAGAAGTCTTTCAGGTCAATGTTGATCACTACTTCTGCACCTACATGTGGACGAGCATTACTGACAATAGACCGTTGGTCGGCAAAGCCATGTGCGGCATCATGCAGGGTTGGCTTTTTCAGGATGTGATCCAGCACCCAGTATTGTATCTTTTTGAGACGTGGCATGGGAGCTGAAATCATCCGTTTGCCACCTGTTTTTTTAGGAATATAAAAACGGCGATAGTGCGAGGTTCGGGAGACGGCACGTGCAAACGAGAGAAACCGCAGTTCGCCCAGAGAAATTCCCATGGCTTGGGCCAAGGCTGTGGCATCGGGCAGCAGTGGCAAGCCGAGCTGTTGCAGACGGGCTTCGTCAGACTGTAGTTGTCCTAGGCCTCCTGAATGTTTGTCTCCGAGGTATAGAATTTCTTTTTCTTTGCGTTGTTTCCAGCGTTCGGCTCGTTCTTTTCGTTCCAGTTCACGGCGTTGTTTATTTTCTTCCCGTTTTTTACGGGATTCAGCCATGCGTTGCTTGCGTAGCTCCTTAAGCAGGGCTTCTGGGTTTTCGACACGGCGTTGTTCACCAATAATAGACCGGATTTCTCGGGTCAGTTCGGCCTCACGGGTGATGATTTGTTCGGCAACAGAGGGTTTGTCTGCGGTGGCAGGCCAAAAACCCAGTCGTTTCATATCCTGAAGTATAACTTCTTCACGGGAACCGCCCCTGCGGATTCTGTCCCATAGTTCTTGACGATTGGCCGGACGAGTTTCTTCGGGTAACGAAGCTGCATTTTCAGACATAGTAGTAGAGATAAGCCATTCTGCCTAACAGCTCACCTATCTTAGGATCAAGCTATTAGCAGAGCAAAGCTGTATATTTTTATTCCATTTGATACAAAAAAATCCCTCCCGTGTGGGGAGGGGTGAAAATAGCGTAACACAAATACCTTCGTTCTATCTTAGGACGGGATTGCTCAACTCGATGCGGTACTGCACCATATACGTGTCATTGATTTCCTGAAATCTAACTGCAATACCGTATATGGTGCAAGTACCGCTTAGTAAAGAGCAAGCTCGTGATGCGAGTGAAAACTGGTAACATGGACGACGAATCATCGCCCGGATTGCAAGGTCTTTTAGCTCTTTTGCGTTACTGCCTATCTTTCAAAAAAAGGTTTTTATTCCAACAAAAGCAAGTTTTCGGTAAAGAAAAATTGATATTTCAGGCTAAAATTTTCTGGATGTTCAATGTAAAGCCATTCAGCACATTTTCGCCAGAGAGTGTGTCACTAAATGATTTTTCAACTATTTCTTTTTCAGGCTCATAGACATAGATTTTTTGATCATTCGGGTCAATGAGCCATCCTAGCCGAACACCGTTTTTTATCCACTTCAGCATCTTGTCTTTCAGCTCAGACAGGGTGTCCGATTCGGAACGTAGTTCGATCACAAAATCAGGACAGACGGGAGCAAATTTCTTCAAATCCTTTTCCGAAACTGTAGCCAGTCGTTCGTGACTGATCCAGGCTACATCTGGTACTCGCATCGAACCATCTGGCAGGATGTATCCACCATCTGAACCTGTGACCTCACCTACTGCATAAATATCATTCCATATCCCTACTTCTGTTAAAAGTTCACTATTATGTATGCTTGTTTTAATTCCTGTCGGCATTTTAATAAAAATTTGACCATTTTCATCTCTTTCTATGCGGAGGTCGGAGTTCTGCTGACAGAATTCGTAGAGTTCATCGTCTGAGAAAATATCAATTTTGGGCGGTATTTTTAAGGATATGGTATGCATAGGTTTCATTTTCTTGTCTGAACCATGATTTTCTTGATTAAAGGATTACCTTGATTTCCTCGTCCCAAAGCCTATCCCGTTTTTTATGGGTGGTGAAAAGACACAAGAAAAACAATCAAGGTAATCCTTTAATCAAGAGAATCATGGTTCAGACTTAGTTCAAAAATCGTGTCCACCAGTTTTGTTTGCTGTAGGCCATTCTTAGGGCCAGAATGTGTTCACACGGGCCTTTGTAGAGTTTATTTTGCACATAGAAATGACAGGTACAAGTAGCTTGGATCATGCGTTCGTCTTTGTCTATGACAAGTTCGGGCTTATAGGTCTGATTTTTGTCTTTGACAGAACCGGACAGTTTCAGGCCATTGGGCACCTGTACTGCCTGTACGTTGACAAACCTTCCATTGACCAGCTCCGTGGCAGCGGCTTCTCGGGGATTGTCGAAACGCAGGGCATCCATGGGCAGCGGATCTTTGCTAAGTTCTCGTACCCGGTATACCTTTTGATTGAGGTCATAAATGGCTCGTCCGGCCTGGGTATAGGCAGACAAGGCTCCTTCGACTAGTTTTTTACTGAGTCCGAGGCGTTGGGCCAGTGAGTCGGAAGTTTCCCGCCAGTTTTCGCGTAAGGCATTGAAAATCCGTTCTTTGGTAAAGTTATCTACTTCGGCACGGGGAGCCATCAGGTCAAAATTACCTGCCCGCGACCAGTCATTGGCTGTCCAGCCAGACATGCCTAGTGTAAAGTTCATATACCCCAGATCAGCAATAAAAAACGATGGCATACCATTGCCTAGCAGATGCACGGTAAATTTTTGTGTGACAGGAATGAGACGTTCCAGAATCAATAACCGCCGCCGTCCCCACAGTCGAATTTCGTCAGCGTCATTGCCTGTGTAAATAGATCGGCGACAGACCAGCTCGTGGTTCCAGGGTTCAAAAATGAGTTTGACGGGTTGGCCGGGTGTAAGTACAAACCGGATGGAACGAGGGCCTATTTTCTCTTTCTGCCGACGCAGCAAGTAGCAAATATTATGTACGTCCATTGGGTGTAGCTCAAAACTCCTGGCAGGCAGGGTCATGGCGGAGCTGACTTGCAAAAATCCTCGTACCCAGCTATCAGGCAGGTCTATTTTTACTTCCGTATAGGCATCTTCGTTGGTGGTTTGTACCTGAAAACCACTGGGATCTACCTCAAACTTAGTCTCTTTATAGTTTCGTATTTTCTGAAATTCGTTGTATAAATCTGCTGAATAGTCAATATTGGTGGTACCACATTGAAATTCGTTGACGTTTTTAAACACCTCATAGTTGCAACCAAGCTTGCCATAGGTTGACTCATCCTGACTGAAACATTCAAAGAAAATCTCATCGGGATGTACAGTAATAACCGGATCCAGCACAAACCAGAAGTCACGGTCTTTCTTGTACAGATAGTCAAAATACTGCTGCTGAGCCGTATAGAAAGGTTTCATCAGTATTTCACGTCCCTGTCGGATGTCTTTAAGTTCGGTTTCGAGGGTCGTAAGCCTATTTTTCAGGCCTGCCTTATATTCGGTTCCAAACTGTGCCAGCCAGATCACTTCTTGTTCGGCAGCCCATTGTTTGTAGGCAGTTTTGTCTTTTGGCTTAAACCGCAGGTCTGATACCACAACGTCGTGCAGGGCAGAAATGGCCTCTCGAAAGTTGATATTTTTAGCCAGAACTCCTGAAAAATAGGTAGGCTGACGCAATGTATCCGGAGCAAACGACATATCTACTGATCCGGCATTACTGGCTACCGAGGTATTGCCATGAAATTTGTAGTTGAAAAGCATAGTTGTATTCGTTTAGTCAGAATCTTGATTTACTTGTCTGAACCTTGATTTGCTTGATTATAGGATTACCTTGATTATCTATCTTTTCTAAACTTTGGATAAAAGGCTTGGCGACAAGGTAAAAAAACCATAATCAAGCTAATCCCGAAATCAAGTAAATCAAGGTTCAGAACTGTATTACTCCTTTGGCCAATGTTTTACAGATGGCAAAAGAAGGAGGTGGTTTACTGGACTGGTCGCCTGTATGTATGATGGCACCACGGAAGCCGCCATGCAAGCAACAGATACGCAAGTGTTCCAGAAAATATTCCTGTCCCCAGTCGTAAATGCCATAAATAGGGCAGTCGGCGTTTAGGTCAGGTAGCCAGAGGTGGTAATTTTCGCCACCACTATAGTTAGCTTTATGAAACTCATCGGGTGCAAAGCAAAAATAGGCTCGTTTCGGAGCTAAGGTTGGTGTCGCATCAATTTTAGCAATCAAGGTATCAATCGGAAACACCACCAACGGATCTTGCTCACCTAGCAATTGCAGTTCAGTAGCCTTAGGTCTTTTCTCGTTCATCCATTTGATGAGCTGTGTCTGAGACTGCCGGAAGTCTACCGAGCCTACCACTTCATAAAACACCTTTAGCACCAATGGAAGTGGCCCTATTTTTTCCTCTACATAGGCAATTTTTTCATCTGTCCGATCATCTGGTCTACGATATATATCTTCGTTTTTGGCCAGAAATTCATATCCGGCGTTGATCAGGTTTTGTCGAATGAGTTGAATATTATAGGCAACCCGTTGCATGGTAGCTTGGGCTACTTCATAGGCATCTTCGTAAAAATGCCAGATATCGGCTTTTGCCGAACGCAAATCGTCCCAAACCTGTTTTTCTTCCCGTGCATCATACCGTTCTGATAGGCGGATGTGAGTCATTCTATAGACGTAATAATGTATAATTCTTCGCTAATATTCCCTGATACGATCTATTTTACAGATGGTTACAGGGTGGTTTTCATGGTCAATATTTCGGTATAGTATTTTCGGTGTGCATAGGCCAGAAACAGGTGTAATAGCAACAGTACAATGCCCATAGCCATTCCTTCTGGTGCCAGAAATATATGAAAAAGAGTAATATTCAATGTAACTGGAAACAATACAACCAGTGCCAGCGGCAGATAGACACCTGCAATAATAGCCAGTCCACACAGGATTTCTGTCAGTTTGAGTAGTTGAAACAGATAGCCACTTCCCACCAAAGCCATCACAAAGTCTCCAGCCTTTCCGGTTGGTGGAGGTGCAGGAATAAAATGAAAAAATCCATTCAGACCAAAGACAAAAAATACCAATCCAAACAGAATGCGGGCAATCAAGATAGCTATTTTCATACGAAACAAGGTTAGATAGTGGATGAAAAAATATTAATTTATTAACTAAATAGTTTATTGTATAGAAGCTTCAATACGATAGATACAAATAACTAGCTCCTAGCTCAAATGTATCTACAAAATTTTCTTTAAATAACCGCTTCCGTTCCCTAACATCTTCTTTGGTATCGCTCTGCCAATAGAAATCCACACAACTATAGGCATATTCAAAATCTTCCTGTAAAGCAAAGCAATAGATATTATCTACATTAAACCGTTCCCAGAATCGACCATTTACACCTTTTCGCTGGTGGCCTACATCGTGTGTATAAAATCCTGTTTTGTGATCAATTCTGTACAATTCTACAAACTTCCATTGAACTTCTTGGCTAGAAGGTTCTCTGTGGTATTCTTCTAAGAAACCTAATCCTTCCTGATGGATGTATGTGTGAATCTGCTCCTGCTCTTCTTCGTTCGTTTTAGGAGCAATAACAAAATATTCTATATCATTAAACCGACTCTTAGCAGCAGCAAGAAACTTTTTATTTTGGACAACTACAATGGTTCTTTCAATCACTACATATTCTACTTGCTGAATATATTTTTCAAAATGGCCAAAAGGCACATTGAAGCTGTCAAACTCTTCTTCAATCACTAAATCATCATTACAAAAGTATCCGACAGTGTCAGGTGAAGGCTTCTTTAATGTAGCCTTGTTATGTATTATATCTAGTCCCATCCTATCAAAAAATTTAATCTACACCAACTCCCTCTCTTTCAACACCAGTGGCAAATCTATGTGTGGGTATTTTTTACGTAAGGCACACATGACTTGTATACAGGCAGCTTTGTCTGAAACGGCCATCGTAGCTGATTGTCTGCCCATGATTTTGCCAATCAAGGTGGCAGCCTGTTCGTTTTTCAGGGCTTCTTTTTGTAGGAAGTTAAAAATACGTGTTTTAGCCATTCCAGCCCGGTTGACCTGCGACAATACCGTCACAAAATACAATTCCAACTTTTCCAGATGCCCAGGCTTGTCAGTGGCAAACTGTTCTAGGTAATAGGTAGCAAAAGTTTGCAGACTTGGCGATGGATGCTGGCTGAGTTGCAACAGATAATCGGATCCATTTTCTTCATGAAAGAATTTGGTAATCATTTCCCGACCAAACTGTTGAATATCAGGCCGGGTACTGTCGCAAACACTCACCAGCAAGGTAGGTGTCCAGTCGGCATCGGCAAACTGGCCACGGAAGTAGTTGGTGCCAAACTGGCGGCTGTCGTCCCATTTGCAGTCTAGGATACGTAAGGCTTCACTGGCTTCCTGTTTCATGCGGTTTACTTGCTGGGAAAAAGCATTCCAGGCAAAGGTACGGGCTTCCAGCAGTTCATGATTGGCCAGCTTAACCAGTTGCCGAACCGTCAGATCCTGTGGAGACATTGTATGCTGAACCACCAGAAAACCAGCCCGTTGGGTAGTCGTTCTACGTGAGGAAAGCATGATCCACATATCATCTTTGGAAATGTCTGACAGGTAAGCAGCCAGTCCTCCACCCAGAAGTTGCAGAATGTCTTCATGGATGCCTTCGGATTCTTCTTTGTACTGCAAGATAGGCAAAAGTTTGTGTAGCAGTTGCTTGCCAAACGTTGCATTCTGAGCGACTAGCCGCTCGATGGTCGGACGGATAGCTGCTCGCATTTCAGGCTGTGGAGAAGTACAGAAGGCTAGTAAAATATCCTGGCTCTCCATCAGTTGTTTTTCCGGAAGTTTCCCAAACAAAGTCACACCAACTGATCGTACAGCTGCTTCCGGTGAGGCTATCAGCGAAGCCATCAAGCCTTGGGGCATCTGTTCTACAGGCATTTCATGGTTGAGCAGAATAGCCGCTCCAAGCACCTGCACCGAAGAAACTGGATGCTGAAGTAGTTCTTGTGGTATTTCTAGGTTAATGTCTTTGAGCAGATAGGCAAAATGGCTGGTCAGTTGCTGTCCGGCATGTGCGGCAATGGCCATACTGTGTGTATTTTCCGGCTTTAACTCCAGTAACTCACTAATCACCTTCACGATAAGCATCTGAGCCTGTTCGTCTGAGAATTTTATTTTTTCCAGCAACACATCTGCCCATTCAAACACATCTTCATAGGGTGTTGTGATCACCTCAGCAAAAATCATGGTTTTGGCTGCAAAGAAATCAGGTTGAGCGGCAATCCATTGCTTGGCCAAGTCACGTCCGATGGATTTGGGATGCTGGATGAGCATGGTTACAAGTTGTATATCCGGGTTTTGCGGATGATAAAACTGTTCAATCAGTTCCAGCCCCAGTTGTACGGTTTCTTCATATTCATGGCCTAGAATGTCCACAGCAAATGCTTTATCAGCCAGTTTTTTCCAGTCTGGATTGGCTTTCAAGGCTTTGGTGGCAAAGCAATGCACCCAATGCATCTGGCTTTGGCGCAGCAGTTGCATGAGTCGCTGGGGGTGTTTGTTCCACAGTTCGGGAAAAGCTTCTTCACGACTGGCGGGTGCTGGTTGTCCGGCCTGGTAGCCGTCTTTGCAACGGTATGCCCGGTTATTCTTTTTCAGTTCATACCGGTTGCTGTGCTCATAAAGTATGTAGTATAAAGACACGCAGTTGGCAAACGCATCATAATGGGTGGTACCTGTAACAGTATCCCAGTTTCGGGTTTGCCGATTGTAGGTATATTTAGTCTTGGTAGAAGTCCGGGAGTCACTACGGTCTTTGGTATCTGCATATTGTAGCAACAGATCTGTAGCAAAGGCAGTGTAGGCATCACTATTTTGGTCTTCGCCGAAGGTACGCAAAGTACGCAACACCCGTCGCCGCATATAGTCCTGTGTCAGGTTTGAGTAGCCGAGTCTGGATGCAGGTTTTTTAAGTTCGTCTTTTACGTTTTGTGTATATTCCCCATTCGTATTCGGAATATAAGCCCAGTCACTCCACCGACTACGACGGAAAAAGGCTTTCTGGTGTTCAAACCGATAGGCCAGCAGCCCCCACACTTCTGAATCTTCTCGAAATTCAGCTATTTTAAAAATATGTCGGATGGTTTTAAATGCGGGAGGTTTCAGTTCCCAGGTCTGGATAAAATGCAAAATGACGGGTCGTACTTGCGGATACACGCCGACTCCCGACAAAATATACAACGACTCCAATACGCCATAGGGCACAGACTGATTGGCCAGTCCTATTGTTAGAGACTGGCGGAGGATGTCGGAACTGCCCGACTGGAGGGCTTGTTGGATGGTGGGTGGCAGTTTCTGAAATAGGGTATGTAGCAGACTGTTTCTTTTAGACATATCGGCCAGTTCTAGTAAACTTACCAGAGCCATTCGTTGCACAAAGTCTTTTGAGGCTGGAGCCTGAGAGAGTTGTTCCAACAGCGGCACAGCCACACTATCGCCACACCTTCCTAAGGCCCAGCAGATGCAGTATTGCTGTAAGTCATTCGATTTGAGGGCTAATCGGGTCAGATCAGGAACGGCTTCTTGGATACGGAGTTCACCTATTCGCCAGATAATTCGTCCCAGTGGCCATTTTTTATCGTCATAACCAGGCTTGGCTGCTTGTGCCAGAGCTGCTAATATAAACGCTTTTTTGTCTGCATATTGTGTAAGTGGTACAACTGGCTGCACCGTTGGAGCTGGACGAGAAGTATTGGCCTGAAAACGACCAGTTTCCTGATAGCCACCTTTTTTCTTTTCATTGACAAGGGCATCAAAGACTTTGCGGGCAGCAGCCATATCTACCGGAATAGCTGTTTTGGAACCATCTTTTAATGCAGCACCTCTGCGGCCATACCGAAAGTTTACAACATATTGATTCACACCTACTTCACATAAATCTACCTCATATACTTTGTCTGCACTTCCCTCCCTATTCCAGAGAGAAACCTGTTCGAGTAATTTCATAGTTTGATGGATTTAACCTGCTGTCAATATGAGAAATGACTAGCAAAACTGCAATGAATTGGTACACTTTTTTCAAAAAATTTCCTTTGGCATTGGAACAGTTTTCATCGAAAAAGCATCCATAACATAGCAATTATTTAATAGTTGCCTAACAGTAACATAATTTTCCTTTTGTTGCTTTGCAGATTCAATATAAATCGGCTATCGTCTTAGACAAGACGATTACTTTTGTGAAAGTCTATAGTCGTTTACAAACAAACCCTTACTGTTTTATCTAGTATGAAAAAAATTCAGATGATTGGCTGTATAGCCGCCCTAAGTGGAGCATTGGCCGCATGTAACGACGATTCGCAACCCACACTGGAGTCTATTTCCTACCCTGCCAAAGCTAAACAGGCAGCACCTGCGGTACTTACAACCAATGCTGCCAATGTAAAAGTCTATCATGGTGGATTTGGCTCAGGCATAACAACAGTACCTGGCGAAGAAGGTAGTTTTTATCTACTCACAGACAGAGGGCCTAACGTAGATGGAACTATCAGCAGCTCCAAAGTATTTGCTCTTCCAAGTTTTACACCTACCATTGGTAAGTTCAAACTCCAAGGAGACTCTCTGGTAATGGTGAGCAAAATTGAACTGAAAACAAACACTGGAGTAAAACTGACAGGTTTACCAAACCCAGAGGGAAGTGGAGGTATTGGAGAAACAGCCTATGACACCCAAAGTGTACTGCTACAACCTGATGCCAACGGACTGGATTCCGAAGGACTTGTGGCTCTGACTGATGGTACGTTCTGGATCAGTGACGAATATGGTCCGCACTTGGTACATGTGGCTGCCAATGGAAACACCATCGAACGCATCAATCCCTACGGTACAGGTACTGGCGGCAAAAAACTGCCTGCTGTATTTGCCAAACGCCGTCCAAACCGAGGCATGGAAGGACTGACCATTACTCCTGATGGTAAAACACTGGTGGGCATTATGCAGTCTACCATGTACAACCCTAGCAGTCAAGATATTGTCAACAAAAAGCTTACCCGTATTCTGTTTTATGACCTTGCCACAGGTTCTACCCGTCAGTATATTTATATGCAGGATGCCAACGGACTCTCAAACAGTGACATTATAGCCATCACAGACAAAACGTTTCTGGTGCTGGAACGAGACGGTGAATACCCGAAAGATGTGGCGAAACCTGCCATTTACAAACGTATCTACAAAATTGACATTAGCAATGCCACAGACATTTCAGATGCAGCTAATGGTGCCACGGGCAAGTTATACAACACCAAAACACCCGAACAGCTAACCGATGCGGAGCTACAAACCAATGGCGTGGTAGCGGTGACTAAGACCTTAGTAGTAGACATTCTGAAAGCCATTCCAGACTATCCACATGACAAAGCAGAAGGTTTGGCTATCGTCAAAAATGACCTGATAGCCCTAGCTAACGATGATGATTTTGGGGTAATTGATGATGGTCAAGGTTCATACAAAGCCAAAACTCTACCTGCTACCTCCAAAACAGATCAAGGAATTGTGTATTTTATCAAACTATCAACGCCTTTGAAATAACTTGAGGTACATGCATAGATAGACAAAAGCCTGACTACTAATAGTCAGGCTTTTTTTATGACTGTATGTATATGGATTTCTTTTCTCTAAATTACTTGACCTTCCTTTCCAGCTCCCGAATGCGTTGTTCGTGGTTGGAGTAGTTGAGTGTATGCAGTTCTACAAATCCACTCATGGCATTGGCTAGGCGGGTAATAGTCTGGTTGGTTTCTTCCTGGCCTTTCACGAGTTGTTCTTGGCCTTTTACCAACATATCCTGACCTTTTACTAGAAGTTCCAGTAGTGCCGATTGATTTTTTAATAAATCTGAATGCACCTGCAAGGTTTGATTGGTTTGATCGGCAAAGTTTACAAAACGTTCTTCTAAAGCATCATGCTTTTTAAGGTATTCTGAAAGAAGTTCTACAATTTTATCTTCGTTTTTCATGCGTTGTTTGATTAGGGTCTATACACAAAACTACTAGGAAACAGCTGCATTTGCAAAAGTATACGTAGAAAAAATATGCACGAGTCTTCCCATCAAAAAAATGTAATTCTTTGTATCAAATCTTTTATCACTTTAGAGGAAAAAATACACTAAATACCTGATAAGCAAATATTTATTCCTCAATTTCGACTCAGCATATAGCTAATAAACGCAGAGGCGGAGAGCTATTTCCGTCATGGAAAACACTCTCCGCCTCTGGTTTTCTTTCTCTGAATTCTATCCAGAAATATAGCCTAATTATTTAAGAAGCCGTCTAAATTATTCAACCGGCTGAATCATAAATGAGTAACTATATTTTTTATCTTTCAACAGGTATTTTTCTAATGGCAAACCACCCCAACTATTGTCACCACCCAAACCCATCTGTTTCAGGTCAATGTGTAACTCTACCAGATCTTTTAAGGGTACTTCATGGGGATGTTTCTTGTTTTCCAGATCAGCCTGAAGGTAGTTTTGTGCATTCATGTGCAGAGGTGTTTCCATACTAGACACTTTCAGACCCACACCAGCCGCATTGGTCAGTGTCATCCAGCGAACGTCTGTTTTGTTGCCATTTTCTTGAGGTTCCTCATACGGCACAAACTGATCCTTAACTTTGCCTCCATACACCCCTACAAAAGCACTGCGGTTTCTGTCCCAGTAGTTTTCGTGTGGACCTCTGCCATACCACTGAATATTGTCAAACTCGCCTAGTACCACCACACTCATACCTACACGTGGCAGTTCGGGTTGCTTGTCTTTGGTAGTCTGGTAGGCAAATTTCACTGTTATAGCACCATTGGAAGCAATAGAATAATCTATATTCAGCTTGGTTTCAGCCTTTTCTAACCCCAGTACGGTTCGTACCTCCACAGTATTGCCTTTATTCTCTACCACAAAGCTTTCCACTTTACTCTGGGCAGCTACATCTTTCCACACCGCACAACGGACAGGCATTTTATTACCCAAGTCATTGTTGATAGGAGCCCGCCAAAAATCAGGCTTCAAGGCTTGCTTAAGCAGGTATTTGTTTTTGAACAAATAGGAATCCAAGAAACCTGTTTGTTTATTGAAGACAATCGAGAAATCCTTAGATGAAATCCATACATAGGTTTGATCTACTGTATCAATCTTGGCAAATGCTGTTACCACAGGAGCAGCTGGACGAGTCACAGCAGGGGCGGTCAATGGAAATTGTTCACTTGCCACTATATGTCCTTTTTTGAGCAGAGGTTCATCTGTTTTTAGCGTGGCATATACGTTTACAAAGTACTCACCAGGTGCGTTTACAGCTGATTTTACATCTATCTGAGCAGTACCTTGTGCCTGGGGTTGAATAGTAGCTACCTCTAGTGGACCTTCTTTTACTACTTTTCCATCTTTCAGAATCTGGTAAGAAAAAGCAAATTTATCCAATGTGAGGAAGAAGTATTTATTCCGAATAGTCACTGTACCTTTGTCAATGTCTGCCCCTAGAAAGCCAATGTGCTGATACACTTTTTTCACTTCCTCCATGGCAGGTTCGGGTGTACCGTCAGCAAAAACCAGTCCGTCACTACAACCATCTTCTTTCTGGAAAATTTCGGGTCCTAGGTCAATGCCATACGCCCAATAGGGTGTACCATCGGCTAGTTTGCGGCGAAAACACTGGTTCATCCAGTCCCAGATAAAACCACCCTGCATGGAAGGTTCTTTCTCAATAAAATCCCAGTATTCCTGTAAATCTCCAGTGCTGTTACCCATGCTGTGGGCATATTCACACATAATCATCGGACGGGGGTCTTTCTTTTTCACAAACTCTTCCATACCCTTTACCCGGTGGTACATAGGAGCCACAATGTCTGTATAGCCTTCCAACCAAGCTTGTTCGTACTGCACAGGGCGGGTATTCTGGATTTTTTTCATCTGCTGGTAGGCCTTGCGGAAGTTGTCGCCTTGTCCAGCTTCATTACCTAAGCTCCAGAAGATAATAGCAGGCTGGTTTTTGTCGCGTTCGTACATACTATAGATCCGGCTCCAGATACTAGGAAACCAGGTTGAATCTCGTGCCAGTATGTTATTCATGGCATAGCCGTATCCTTTGATGCCATATACGCCCATGCCATGGCTTTCTACATTGGCTTCGTCTACCATGTACAAGCCGTACTCGTTGCAGAGTTTGTACCAGCGTGGATCATTGGGATAATGGCAGGTTCGGACGGCATTGATGTTGTATTCTTTCATCCGTTGAATGTCCAACAACATAGATGCTTGGTCTACCACGTGGCCTTTGTCGGGGTGATGTTCGTGGCGGTTTACACCTTTAAACAGTACAGCTTTTCCATTGACGAGCACCTGGACATTTTTCAGTTCAATGTACCGGAATCCTACTTGTTGGGAGATGACCTGACGGGAATTGCCAGAGGCATCGGTTAGCGTAATGATTTCGGTGTATAGGGTAGGTATTTCTGCACTCCAGAGTTTGCAATCTGGTGCAGCAATTGAGATCGTTTGTGTAGCTGTTTTGCCTTTATCTACGGTTACCGTCTGGGTTTGTTCGCCTACGATTTTGCCTGAAGCATCCAATAGCTTGACCTGAAGTTTATAGCCAGCAGCCGCTTTTTTACCTGTATTTTCTATTTTAATCGCAGAAACTAGGGTACTGTTGGTGTAGTTGCCGCTAAAAGTAGTTGTGTTGTGAATATCCTGTACATGTACACTAGGACTAGCCACTAAGTATACATCCCGCTCAATGCCACTGAGCCGCCAGAAATCTTGGTCTTCCAGGTAGCTTCCATCACACCAGCGGTATACTTCTACAGCCACGTCATTAGTTCCTTCTTTGACAAAGGCGGTTATATCAAATTCAGCATCCATTTTGGAATCTTCGGCATAGCCTACTTTTTTTCCATTGACCCATACATAAAATGCCGAATTAACTGCGCCAAAATGCAGCACAGTACGCATTCCTTTCCAGGATGCAGGCAGTGTAAATGTCCGCTTATATGAACCTACTGGATTCCAGACATCTGGTACATTGGGAGGCTCAGGCTTAACCAGAGCAAATGGGTATTTCACATTGCTAAACACTGGAATGTCGTATCCTTGAAACTGCCAGTCAGCAGGTACATCTATCTCTTTCCATGCACTTACATTATAGGTTGGCTTGTAAAAATCTACAGGTCTGTCGGCAGGTTTATTCACAAAATTGAATTTCCATTTTCCATTCAGGTTCTGCACAAATTCTGAAGCAAACCAGTTGTCTGCTAATGCTTGCTGCTCAGTACCATAGGGCACAAAGAAAGTATGAGGTGGCAGCGTATTGACCCGAAACACCTTGGCATCTTTCCATTCAGGTAGCTGAGCCAGACTGTATTGGGAGACAAATACAAGTAAAAGAAGCAATTTATTTTTCATCAGAAATCAAAAAGGGTTAAATTTATAACAACACACGAAGAAAAAGGTGATCTTGTATACACTAAAAATCCCGCCTGTCTAAACCATTAATTGTATTCAGTACAGGTAAATTTCTAACCACGTTTTTATATAAACGTTAGAATAGGCAAACCTATAAAGAATATTTGTAAAAATGTTTGTTGGCAGGGCATTTTCAGATTAATTTGATCAAAACAATAAAGAAAACAAGACGAAGCAAAAATACGTCTGTGCTTGAAGACACACGTATGAGCAAAAACCTTACCTTTGTGCCTAGTCATACAACCTTAACTATCCGTATAGATTTTGAGTATCAAGCAAGCAATATTGGTAAGGGTGCGAGTAGCCTATTTGCTGGTTGCACTGGTGGCAGTGGGAGTGATCATCCGCATTTTCTGGTTACAATGGGTAGATGGCAACAAGTGGCGTGCCATTGCCCGTGAAAAAATGACTGACTCTAGGGTCGTTAAAGCTATTCGGGGCAGCATCTATGCCGATGATGGTAGCCTGTTGGCTACCTCTCTGCCTTTCTACCGGGTAGCCATTGACCCTACTGTACCCGCAGATACCACGCTAGAAAACGGACTGGATTCACTGTCATACCTCTTGTCTGATTTCTTTGGCGACCGCACCGCCGACGAGTACCGACGTAAAATTAAAGACATTCGTCGTTTTAATAAAAATGCCCACAAACAGGGGCGTCCTGAACGTCAGTATCTAGTGATCAATCACCGGATTATCAACTACCAAGAAAAGAAAATGATGGCCAAATGGCCCATTTTCCGCTTTGGCCGGAACAAAGGAGGCATTATTTTTGAGCGGCTTGATCGGCGGTATCGGCCTTTCAAGGAATTAGCTTCCCGTACCATTGGGTTTATCAATGAGCAGAAACGAGGTGCCGGACTCGAATACACTTACAACCGCCAACTAGCTGGACACGACGGGCGAGCCTTGTTTCAACGAATGTCTGGTGGTGCTTGGAAACCCATCGGTGGTGATGCAGACGAAATTCATCCAAGTGAAGGGTTAGACATTGAAACCAGTCTGAATGTCAATATCCAGGATGTAGCCCAATCAGCTCTGTTTCGATCCTTACAAAAACACCAGGCTAGCTACGGCTGTGTAGTAGTGATGGAAGTAGCAACAGGTGAGATCAAAGCTATAACTAACCTGGGCAGGATGTCCAGTGGAGCCTATGGAGAAACATACAATTATGCAGTTGGGCAACAAGGTCGTACCAATCCCGGATCTACCTTTAAGCTGGCCTCTATGATTGCCCTGCTCGAAGAAACCAAAGTATCACCCGCAGACAGTATCCAGACTGGCAATGGGGAATATAAGTTCTATGATCGGGTGATGCGGGACGCCAAGCCTACTGGATATGGAAAAATAACGGTTCAGGAAGCTTTTGAACATTCTTCCAACATTGCCTTTGTTAAACTGATCCACCAAAACTTTGGCAGCAAGCCTAGCCGATTTATCCAGTACCTAGAATCGTTCGGTCTGACCAAACCACTAGGCTTTCAGATGCTGGGCGAAGCCATACCTTTGATCAAAACACCCAAAAATACCAGTTGGAGTGGTCTGTCTCTACCTTGGATGGCCGTAGGCTACGAAAACGAAATGTCTCCATTACAAATACTGACCTTCTACAATGCCGTAGCCAATGATGGCAAGCTGGTACAACCACTGATTGTCAAGAAAATACGCACAGCTGACATGGCTACTGAAACTTTCCAGACAAAAGTCATGAACGAAAGAATCTGTTCGGAAGAAACACTTGAGAAAGTTCGCAAAATGCTAGAAGGGGTAGTAGAACGCGGCACAGCCAAAAACATACGTGGCAGTGCCTATAAAATTGCCGGAAAAACCGGAACTACACAAAAACTAAAAGCTGGGCGGTACATCCGAAATTACTATACCTCGTTTGTAGGCTATTTTCCAGCCCATCGGCCCAAATATAGCTGCATTGTGGTCATAGACAGTCCGCAAGGATTCCAGCAATATGGGGCCGATGTGGCAGCACCCGTTTTTAAGGAAGTAGCCGACAAAATCTATTCGTTGGATGTAGAAATGCACAAAGTAATGCCCTCTCAACGCAGCGACTCGGCAGGCTTGCCTGTGATACGGGCAGGCAACTACGATGACCTCCAATACCTCTGTAACGAACTGGGCATTTCTAACCATACCACTGAATCACACTCGGAATGGATGGCTGCGGAGGCTCAGGGTCAAAAACGAATTGTCTGGCAAAGCCGTCAGGCGAAACCAAACCAAGTACCAAATGTGAAAGGTATGACCCTTCGGGATGCATTGTATATTCTCGAAAACCGTGGTTTACGGGTACGCTACAGTGGCCGCGGCCGGGTAGTATCACAATCCCAGACCCCAGGCAGTAAAGCCTTGAAAAACAGCACCATTGTCTTAGAACTGGCAGGCTCATGATTGGCTTTTTTTATTGGGTCTGCATATTATAGAAATGTTATGTTTTGTAAAAAGATGCTTAATGGGTAGTCTTTTGACAGTATACTTTCTATTTTTGAGCCGATAATATTACTATGTAATTGAAATGAAGCGTCGTGAGTTTTTGAAAAGTTCGTTTACTGGAATCAGTCTTCCCCTGATAGCTCCATGGGTATACGTATCCAATCCATCACCTATCTTTCGTTTTGCGATCGCATCGGATGGGCATTATGGCCAACCAGGTACTTCCTACAAAAAGGATTTTGCAAATTTGGTGCAGTGGATGAAAAAAGAGAAAAAGAAAAACGGACTGGATCTTATTTTTTTAAATGGGGATCTGTTTCATGATGACCCTGTTTTTCTGCCTGCCACTAAACAATTTTTCGATCAGCTACCAGTACCCTACTATGTCACACGTGGCAACCACGACCGTGTCAGTGAAGCTACTTGGAAGCAAACCTGGGGTTATACACCCAACCACGATTTCAGTCTAGGCGACTATGCCTTTGTTCTGACCGATACATCTAATGAACAAGGCGATTACCTGTGTGTAGATTACCTGTGGCTACAAACTACTTTACAGAAATATGCCAGTAAGAAAGGGATTTTTGTCTATATGCACATTCCACCCTCTAAACGCTGGACAGACAGTGGCGTAGATTGCGTGCCTGTGCGAGAATTGCTGGAACAAACGCCCAATGTAACCGCTATTTTTCATGGCCATGACCATGACCTTGATGACAAAAAAATGAGTGGAAGCAAGCCCTGTTTCTTTGATGGTCACTTTGGTGGCAATTGGGGAACTACCTACAAAGGCTATCGAATCGTAGAAATCTATGCCGATGAAACCTGGAAATCCTATCAGTATAACCCAACCTCTTCCCCTGTGATCAATGCATTTTCAGTCATTCGAAAATAAAATAATGCCCTACAAATGATTAATGGTACTAGTTTTTTCTACAATGCCATGAATGATGCTATCTAGTTCTTTAGACGTTTTCTCTAACAGTCTTAGTACTTCAGCATTAAAGGGATTGTTCAGATTAGTAAAGTCGAACAATGTAACCAGACCCAGAATAGAAGCAACCGGCCTCCGAATGATGTGCGAACTCACCTCGGCTATTTCTTCCAGAATTTGATTTTGGGCTTCAATTTCCAGTTCATTCTGTTTGCGTTGGGTAATATCCTGAATAGTTCCCAGAAAATGGCTAATAGTCCCATCTTCGTTGTATTTGATGGTACTTAGTTCCTGCACATATCGGGTCATTCCATTGGGTTGTATAATCCGGTATTCAATATTAAATTCATCTGGCGTAGCTTGGTGGGCTATCATCACTTGCTCTCTGTCATTGGGATGTACTGCACTTAGTAGGCAGTTATAATAGTAATCTAGGCCATATGATTCGGGAGGTTCTACGCCAAATATTTCAAATACCTGTTCTGAGCAGTACAGCGTAGATGTTTTCACCTCCCAGTTCCAACTTCCAATATTTGCCAGTTTCTGAGCATTGCTTAGCCGTTCTTTGGCAATCATCAGTTCCTTGTTCAGTTCCAAGGTTTTCTGCAAGGCTTTGCGGGCATCCTCTTCACTGGATTGCAGGCTTTCATTTAACTGATGTATCTTTTCTTCCTGCTTCTTGGCCTGTGTAATGTCATTCTGGATGGTAAGGAAATGGATGATATGGCCTTCATGGTCACGAATAGGCACAATAAACGTATCGGCCCAACACACAGCATTACTCTGTGACCACATGCAGACTTCATCACGCCATACTTTACCAGCCTGCAAACGTTTCCAGAGTTTGGGAAGATTCAGGCCGGACTCTTCGACATCAATCAGTTCTAAAAACTGTTTGCCTAATAGTTCTTTTTTCTTATAGTCCATTTGCCGGAAAAAATTCCGGTTGACATAAAAAATTACTCCTTCTGGATCAAACATAGTCAGCATAGAAGCACTACTGACTGCATACTGAAAGTTTTTCAATTCACGGTTCAGCTGGCGGATTCGGGAATCAGCCTTTATTTTCTCTGTAATATCTTTGGTTACAACCAGCCGGGCAGGTTTGCCTTTGTAGATAAAATCATGACCTCTTACCTCTACAAAGATATTTTCACCATTTTTAGTATAATGTCTCTGCGATTCATGTTTTTCATGTAAGTGAATTTTCTCTACCGATTGATCAGAGCTTTCAATGTCCTCACAGAAACGAATATCTTTAATAGTCATTGATAAAAACTCTTCCTGACTATAGCCATAATGTTTGACAGTAGCCTGATTAACAGCTAAAAACTGTAGTGTATGTATATCATACAACCACATAGGCTGTGGATTATTGTCAAAAAGATATTTGTAGGTATTTTCTGAGTGAAGGAGCATCTCTTCCAAAAACTTACGTTGGGTAATATCTTGTACTACACCTTCTAGCCGAAAAGGCATACCCACTTCGTCAAACACAATTTTTCGGCGGTCAGACACCCATTTAAGGATTCCATTTCTGGTAATAATACGATATTCTGCAATAAAAGCTTTATCTGCCAATGCATTCTGGCTATACTCTTCCTCTATAACTTTGTCATCAGGATGAATACAATCCTTCCAGAATTCCCTATCTCTCAGATAATCACACGAATATCGTTCGTATATTTCATCCAATACAGGGTGATAGTAGATGAGTGTACTGGTTTTTATATCCAAAGTCCACGCACCTATCTTAGTTGACACCAAAACATTGTTGAGTAAGTCAAAAAAAGTATTCTGCACCATAATTAAGACTCTTCCCTAATTTTTTGATTAGCCAAAAAACAGGACACAATTTTTACAAGAGAATGTTTTCATTCTCTACTTTAATACATTTATATGTGGATTGGATGATGTAGAAATAACCTCCTTACCTGTAAATGGTTTTTGTTTTTCTGTGTACTAAAGCTTTTCAGCCCTAGTATATGTAGGTGATGTAGGTATTAGATTTATAAAATGTGTAGTTATTTTCTCAAATACAGCTAAGCCTAATTTTTTAGTAAGTGGCAGGAAATAATTTCCTTTTTAAATAACTGAAAGAAATTGGGTATCAGACATAAACACTCACACAAGTATAAGCGTTTGTTTCTAAATAAAAAAACCCTACCCCTATATGTCTGCAAACTTTTCATTCTACCAATGCCTGATAAACAACTACCCTGAACTTTCGCACAAATTCTGTATAATGTGTATAAGGTATCACATTCGTATATACTAACAGGATCATGTCTTTCTTCGGATCAATTGTATACTCTGATCCATACATGCCACCCCACATATAGGTTCCTGGTGCTGTCGGATCCAGATAGGTCGTTTGGGCTGTCGCCACCTGAAAACCCAATCCAAATGCGTCTTTTCTGTCCCAGACTTCTAGGTTTCCGATCTGATTTTGGGTCATAAGCTGCACAGTAGCAGGGCTAAGCAACCGTTTTCCGTTAAACTCACCGTTATTGAGCAACAGCTGACAAATCCGGGCATAGTCTGAAATGGTCCCTACCAGTCCTGCCCCTCCCGAAAGGTATGTTTGGGCACCTGCTACCGCAAACTTCCGATAATTATTATTGTCTGAGACTGTCATAGGCCCTTCAGGCATCTTTTTGGCATATAACTCCACCAGTCGGCTGGATTTTTCTGGAGGTAAATAAAAATAGGTATCGGTCATCCCTAACGGTGTCAGGATACGTTTCTGAAAAAAAGTATCCAGTGGCATACCTGAGAGTAGTTCAACCAGATAACCCAGTACATCAGAGCTGAGTCCGTAGGTAAATTGTTCCCCAGGCTCGTGTAAAAGTGGGCGAGCAGCAATTTTTGGCACTACCTCTGCCAGGGTTACGTTGTCGAGAGAGTTAAAAAATGGCACCTTAAAGGCTGGTAGTTCCTGAAGAGGATGTTCATAGGAAATACCAGCTGTATGGGTTAGTAGATGCCGGATGGTAATAGCTTTTTTTGCTGGACGAACCACATACTTTGTTTGATCTTTTTCGTCATAACTGACCAATACATCTGGCTTTTGGAAGGCAGGGATAAAATCAGCCACAGGCTCATCCAGCCAGAACTTACCTTCTTCGTATAACATCATCAGGGCAATGGTAGTCAGAGCCTTGGTTTGTGAGGCGATACGGTAAATGGCATCTTTCTGCAAAGGTGTTTTCTTTTCCACATTGCTATATCCAAAGGCTTTGTAATAGACAATTTTCCCATGCCTAGCCACAAACGCCACGGCATTGGGTGCCATCTTCTTCTCTATAAACCCTTGCATCAATGCATCCAAGCGTTGCAGACGTTCGGATGAAAAACCTACGTCTTCAGGTTTTCCAACCATCGAAAATCCCTGCATGGTTTGAGCCGAAACCCCTACCATTCCATAAAAAAACAAGGAGTAAAATAGAATATATCTACAGATCATACAGGTAAAGCACTAGTTTTCAGGTATAAAAATGTATAAAAATACGTGAAAATAAAAATGACTTGTTCTATACCTGCTGCTGCCAAATCTGCCAACTAGCGGGACATAGGAAGCCTACATCTGAATATCCCAAGTCATCGGCTAGAACAATAATTATATTTGTTTTTTGCCTGTGCCAGACAGAGAAGTAGGTATAAATAAACATACAAAAGGCATTTCATCATCACTCTATGAAAGTTTGCTTTTGACAAAAGAGTTTAATCAGGTGGGTTAGAACAAAAATCCTTATGAGTGGGCAAAAATAATCGAAATCTTGCGATCTGTAGCATTTGGCTTTGTACATTTTAAGGAAACATCCATAGGCATAAAATGAAAACGCCTCAGGGTATAAATCCTGAGGCGTTTGAGAGTAGCGGAGAGAGAGGGATTCGAACCCCCGGAACCTCGCAGTTCAACGGTTTTCAAGACCGCCGCAATCGACCACTCTGCCATCTCTCCGCCACAAAAGTAGTAACGAAAAGCTATCCCACAAACTTTTAGTAAAAAAAAATAATCAAAATATACATAACTACCTGATAGTCAACAAAAAAATTAAGGAGAATTTTTTATTACAGCTTGGTTGGCACGTTGTTCTTTTCGCTTGGCTCTAAGATGCATCTCCTGCTTGGCCTCTGCAATAGAGGCATTGATTTCGAAACCCAGTAGGATAACAAACGAAACCAGAAACAGCCACAACATTAAGCCAATCAGGGTACCGATAGAACCATACAGACGGTTGTAAGAAGCAAAATTACTAATGTAGTAGGAAAAAAAATGCGTGACCAAAATGCCCAAAATAGCTGCAATAATAGAACCTGTGGAAAAAAAACGCCAGCGTTTATGAATGGACGGCCCCCAGTAGTAGATAATGGAAATAGTGATAAAAAACAGGGCAAACGTGACGCCATACTGCAAACCAGCAATCAATAGCAGCGTAATGTCATCATTCAGAATACCCCAAGTATCGTGTTTTTGCAGCCAGTCTAGGACTATATTTCCAACAATTACCGTCACAACCGCCATAATCAGTACAAATACCAGCATAATGGTCAGGCCGATGGCAATCAGGCGAGTTTTGAAGAAATTTCGGCGTTCAATGGTTCGGTAGGCCCGGTTAAAGGCACTCATCAGCGACATCATACCATTGGTAGCTGCATACAAGGCCAGAAAAAATCCCAAAGAAAGCAATCCACCCCGTGGGCGACTCACAATATCTTGAATGGTAAGAGCAAACTCCTGATAGATACTCAGCGGAAGTACCTGTCCCAGAAAATCCATAATTTTCTTGTCCAAATCGGCAATAGGAAAATAGGGAATCAGGGTAAAGAGAAAGATAATAGATGGAAATACAGACAGGGTCAGGTTGAATGCCACCGCATTGGCACTAGGCACAAGGTCATCTTTTTCTATTTCCTGTAGTACCTTCTTGACAACCATCCACACAGGCGTACGGTTGTCACGCAGGTGTAGCCGTGATAACTGTCGTTTGATAGGAATCAATCGCCGAAACCAACGAATCTGACTTCTTTTCATAGATTCTATGTAGTTCTGTTCTGTTTCAAAAAAATGGTTCGAGTCGTTGTGTCAGTGACGCAGGAGCACGGCATACTTTTGCAGTCTGCTTATCCATAAATACCAGTGTCGTTTCTCCGGTATTCAGCAGCGTGTGTTCCTCATTATAGATCTCATAACTAAACAATAACTTAACCGCAGGCATGGCCTTTACCGTTACCCTGACCGTCAGCAGGTCATCGTACCGGGCAGGTTGATGGTATCTGGATGTATGTTCGTATACAGGTAACATCACGCCAGCTTCTTCTAGTTGCTTGTAGCTGATACCCAAGTTACGTAAGGCTTCTACGCGTCCAATTTCATAATACCGGGCATAATTTCCATAATAGACATATCCCATTTGGTCTGTATCGGCATAACAAACACGTATCTGAATTTGATGTGTGTACATAGGCTGCAAACTAAGACTAATTTCTGGACAAAGTCAAAGACTCCTTTCTGCTACTGAACCCAATATATCACTAATGGTATAGTATTGTCTATTCCATCTTTTATAGTTGTTGAAAAAACAACGTCTGTTTAGTTAGGTCTAAATTTTACTGTGTAGTTTTTACTACGTATATGTGTGCAAAGTTTTGCGCTACCCTCATAAGAATATAGAACAATAGTAGTACCTTTTTACAAGAATGTATTCGATTTTTAAAGAAAAACCCGTTCTGGAGAATACATTTTTCTTTGTTAGGTGCTGATACTCAGTAATGAAGTAAAGTATTTTTACCCATGTCATAAAAAAATGAAAATAATATATGTGTCGTATTTATTTTTTTATGATATTTGCAAGGTTTTTATGATACTCTTAATCATTATAAAACTTAACTTAAAATCTGTCTAGGAAGTGCTACAATTCTTTGTACATATAACTCCACGCTTCCCACGACCGAGGGTGCCAGCCCTCGCATGATACTGCTTTGCCTACGTGGCGAAGTTCTCTTCGACATATAACTATTCCAGTATTTTTAGCTCCTGATGTGCATACACAAGACGTGTGTGTTTTCGTTCAATTGTGTCACTTTGCTCTCTTCGGTATTCTATCAGTAAGCATATAGGCACATTGGCATAGTAGTTGTGTTCTTGTTGTTTCATCTTTCATCTTGTTTTACGACTTTAATCAGAAATGAGCCAATATATTATTCAAACAGCCAAATACGAACATTTAGCCCTAGCAGAAGAGATTTGTCACCATATGGAGGAAAGTGCAAAAGCCCGTGGAACAGGTATTGCCAAACGTTCTCCAGACTACATCAAAAAGAAAATGGTGGAAGGGAAAGCCGTGGTAGCGACAGACAAAGCAGGGAATTTTGTCGGATTCTGCTATATTGAAAGTTGGGGACATGGCAAGTTTGTTGCAAACTCTGGTTTGATTGTACACCCCGATCACCGCAAAAGTGGTATTGCCAAAGATATTAAAAAAGAAATCTTTAAATTGACCCGTAAAACCTATCCAGATGCCAAAATCTTTGGTATTACTACTAGTTTTGCTGTCATGAAAATAAATTCTGCACTGGGATATGAGCCCGTCCCTTTCTCAGAACTCACCGACGATGATGACTTCTGGAAAGGCTGTTCTAGCTGTATCAACTATGATGTACTGACACGCACCAACCGGAAAATGTGTCTCTGTACAGGTATGTTGTACGACCCCATAGAAGCAGAGAAAAACAAGCAGAAAACCAGCTGGCATTTTGTTTCTAATTCTAAAGTATATGACCGTTGGTTACAACTGCGGACGTATATTCTATCTAAGTTTCGCAAAAAACAAGAGAAGAAAGAAGAAGAACCTGTATTGGTTCCTATGCCTGAGATAAAAAAGCCTGTTGAAAAAGAACAGATGCTGGTCTACTCATCTCTGGTAACAGGTGTGCTTTCATTGCTCCGATCCCTTTTCTAAAGGGTAAGAGCGTCTAGTCTACAAACGTTATTTTGCCCTTTTCTTGCATTTTAGTAAGGAAGGGGCTTTTTTCGTACCAGAAAATGAATGGTTGATTGTTGAATGGTTAAATGGGTGAAAAGTATTTCCTGTTTAACCCCTGTCTGCCAACAAGGAGGCTTTCAACAATCAACCATTGAACCATTGAACCATTAACCCATTCATTATAATGTCTGAACAACCTAAAAAAGTAGTACTTGCCTTCAGTGGCGGACTTGACACCTCGTATTGCGTCAAATACCTTTCGGAAGAGAAAGGGATGGAAGTACATTCAGTACTGGTAGATACAGGCGGATTCACACCAGAAGAAATTACCCACATTGAAGGCCGGGCGAAAACCTTGGGTGTAAAAAGCCATACAACCGTCAATGTGGTCAATGAGTACTACCAGAAGTGTCTGAAGTATCTCATTTTTGGTAATGTACTGAAAAACAATACCTATCCACTGTCTGTCAGTGCTGAGCGGATGTTTCAGGCATTGGCTGTAGCCGACTATGTCAAAAGCACCGGAGCCACCGCAGTTGCCCACGGAAGTACCGGAGCAGGAAACGATCAGGTGCGGTTTGATGTCATATTTCGGATTCTGATTCCAAACGCAGAAGTGATTACGCCTATCCGAGACCAACGTTTGTCACGCGAGGCGGAAATCGAATACCTGAAAAGCAAAGGCGTGGTGCAGGACTGGACCAAAGCAGCATATTCGATCAATAAAGGTATCTGGGGAACGTCTGTAGGAGGCAAAGAAACCCTGACTTCAGACAAATACCTGCCCGAATCTGCCTTCCCAACCCAGCTTACCAAGTCTGAACCCGAATCAGTAGACCTGTATTTTGAAAAAGGAGAACTGAAAGGCATCAACGGACACATCTATGACAATCCGGTAGATGCCATCAAGAAACTACAGGAACTGGCTGGCCCATTTGCCATTGGTCGGGACATTCACGTAGGTGATACGATTATTGGTATCAAAGGACGGGTAGGATTTGAAGCTGCTGCTCCTGTCATCATCATCAAGGCCCATTATGCCCTGGAAAAACATGTGCTGACCAAAGGTCAACTCTACTGGAAAGAACAACTCGCCAACTGGTATGGCACGATGGTACATGAAGGACAGTTCCTAGAGCCTGTGGCCCGCAACATCGAAACCTTTCTGACTGATACCCAGCAGAATGTAACAGGAACAGTACATATACAACTGGCTCCATATCGGTTCTATGTAAGTGGCATTGAGTCTGCACACGACCTGATGTCAGCCAAATTTGGTAGCTATGGCGAAATGAACAACGCCTGGAGTGGAGACGATGTACGTGGTTTCTCTAAAATCATGTCTAACCAGACCATGATTTATTTTAAGGTAAACGACGAGAATTAATGTTGTACGGGGCGAATAACATTCACCCCGACAAACAAACGTACATTTGACATATTTTTACAACCTCATTCATGACTAAAATTAAAGTTGGTATCATAGGAGGTGCAGGTTATACAGGGGGCGAATTGCTTCGCATTCTGTTGCAGCATCCACACACAGAAATTACATATGTACACAGCACGAGTTCAGCAGGAAAACCTTTGTACACAGTTCATCACGACCTGGCAGGCGAAACGGACATGACCTTTGCCGACAGCTTTCAGCCTGAAGTAGATGTGGTATTTCTGTGTATGGGACATGGCGAAGCAAATATTTTTCTGGCCAAAAATCCGGCTATACTGAAAAGTAAAGTTATTGACCTGAGTCAGGACTTCCGCGATGAATCCAATGGGTTTGTGTATGGATTGCCTGAACTGAACAAAGCACGCATTCAGCAGGCGCAGTACATTGCCAATCCGGGTTGCTTTGCGACAGCTATTCAGCTGGCCATACTACCACTAGCCAAAAACGGTTTGCTGACGCATGAAGTACACGTCAGTGCCATTACAGGTAGTACCGGAGCCGGACAGAAGCTGACAGACACCGTGCATTTTACTTGGCGTAACAATAACATGTCTGTCTATAAGGCATTTACACATCAGCACCTGAAAGAAATTACCCAGAGTCTGAAGCAGTTGCAACCAACCTTTGGCCAGAAAATCCGTTTCATTCCCTATCGGGGCAACTTTACGCGGGGCATCTTTGCCAGTGTGTATACCACCTTTACAGGTAGCCTAGAAGAAGCACAGAAACAATACCGTGATTTCTATGCCGGACACGCCTTCACACATGTCATGGACGCAGAAACAGACGTAAAACAGGTAGTGAATACCAATAAATGCCTGCTGTACCTAGAAAAACACGACGACCAACTGCTGATTACTTCTGTGATTGACAACCTGACCAAAGGAGCTTCCGGACAGGCGGTACAAAACATGAATCTGCTGTTTGGACTGGACGAAAAAACCGGACTAGGCTTAAAACCTGTGGCGTTTTAAAGAACAGGGAAGGCTTTGTGCAAGTGAAGCCTTCCCTGTTCTTTAAAACATTCAACCATCAACTCTTTCACCATTCAACCCCTTTCCATGCCATGAACCTTTTTGATGTCTATCCACTGTATGCCATTGAACCTGTAAAAGCTTCTGGAAGCTATGTGTGGGACAAACAAGGTACCCAATACCTTGATTTATACGGTGGCCACGCTGTGATTTCCATCGGGCACACACACCCGCATTATGTACAGAAAATTACTGAACAGCTCAACCACATCGGGTTCTATTCCAATTCGGTTCAGATTCCATTGCAGGCAGAACTGGCCGACAAACTGGGTAAGCTTTCAGGGCTGGAAGACTATCAACTGTTTCTGGTCAACTCTGGAGCCGAAGCCAATGAAAATGCCCTGAAACTGGCTTCTTTTTACAATGGACGCAAAAAAGTACTGGCCTTCCAAAAAGCCTTTCACGGACGTACCTCAGCCGCTGTAGCCATCACAGACAATCCCAGCATTGTAGCACCTATCAACTCCAATGACCATGTACAGTTCATTCCCTTCAATGACGTGGAGGCTCTGGAAGCAGCTATGAGTGAAGAAATCTGTGCAGTCATTGTAGAAGGCATTCAGGGTGTAGGTGGTATCCATGTCACCAGTGAAGCATTTCTACAAAAAGCCCGTCAGCTATGCGACCAGTACAATGCTGTATTGATTCTCGACAGTGTGCAGTGTGGCTATGGTCGTTCCGGCAAATTCTTTTCACATCAGTACTATTCTGTGCAACCAGATTTGATCACTACAGCCAAAGGCATGGGTAATGGCTTCCCAATCGGCAGCGTACTGATTCATCCAAAGTTCAAGGCTGTACATGGTATGCTAGGCACAACCTTTGGAGGCAATCACCTGGCTTGTGCAGCAGCTATTGCAGTACTAGATGTGATGAAAGAAGAAAACCTGGTTGAAAACGCCGCTACTGTCGGAGCCTATATCATGGATGCACTGCAAGGCTTGCCCGGCATTAAAGAAGTACGTGGCAGAGGATTGATGATTGGTATTGAGATGGAAGAACCTACGGATGCCCTTCGGAAAAAACTATTGTTTGAACACCACATCTTTGTAGGTTATGCTGGTAAAACCACGATTCGCCTACTTCCAGCTTTGTCGTTGAAGAAAGAAGATGCAGACCAATTCCTGAATGTATTTTCGAGTATTCTTCAAGCTGAAAAAGTAAGTATCTGAACATGAGTATTAGGTTGTGCTTCAAAATGCATGATAGATTTACAATCTGACTATCAGTGGTTTATGTATGCAGTTATTCTTTTGTCTTCCCGCAGGGATCTTCGCACACAGACGATGGCCGCTGTATTTGCGCGAAGATCCCTGCGGGAAGACAAAAAAAGGCGTTCAAATAGAAAGGAAGCTTTTTTACTCATCATACCTTTTGATACACAGCCATCTGAAAAATAGTTAGACTGGTGCTGGGGGCCACTCACATTCGCCCACACATACAGCACAAACCTGCCTGACCTGTACAAAATGGCCAGCACCTGTAGGGGCAACTCACATTCACCTGCACGTCCAACACCCAGAGTATTAACCTGGATCCTATGTGTTTACCCTGCCATTCAGTGGCAGAAAACACCGAATACTCAATAGTTTCTCCAGCAAACAAGATCTTTTAAACTTTTAGCTCCCAAACCCGTCTTACTCAAAAACACTTGTATCTTTCGGCTCAAAACCAAATTTCCATTACTATCTAAATCTATTGCTGTATGAAAAAACTACTTTATCTGGTTGGAATACTGTCGTTTTTGGTCGGTTCGGCTCAGGAAATACGTCCGCCAGCTTATCCACTCATTGCCCATGATCCATATTTCAGTGTATGGTCATTATCTGATAAACTCAATGAATCTACCACCAAACACTGGACTGAACGCAACCATCCGATGGAAGGATTGGTATACGTAGACGGCAAAGCCTATCGGTTTATGGGACGACCAGTGCTACCCATTAAAAAAGTCATTCCCAGTGGAAATCAACAGGATGTATCTATCCAATATACCTTCCAAAAACCCGCCAATGACTGGTTCAAGTCTGATTTTGCCTCTACTAGTTGGACAAAAGGCAAACTTCCGCTAGCTTCTAAAGGCAACAAATCAGGCAAAACTATCTGGGATACACAAGAAGTTTGGTACCGCAGGGAATTTGACCTGACCCAAGAAGACTTTGGTACCATTCTCCTCTCCATGCAACACGGCCGAAATAACCTGGAAGTGTATATCAATGGCGTATCGGCATTTGAATGTACAACCTGCCGCAGCCGAGGATTTGTCTCCTATCCTATCTCCGCAGAAGCTCAGAAAACCCTTAAAAAAGGAAAAAACATTCTGGCTGTACATACCATCAATCCAAAAATGAAAGGCAATTATTCAGATATTGGATTACTGAACGAGGTTCTGGAGAAAAATCCAACTCCACTGGCCACTCAAACGTCTGTACGGGCACGAGCCACTCAAACCTATTATACCTTTACCGCTGGTGGCATAGATCTGACCGTTATTTTCACCTCTCCCCTCCTACCTGACAACCTGGATCTTCTGAGCCGTCCGGCCAGTTATATTACCTTTCAGACCAAAGCCAATGATGGCAAATCACACCAGGTAAAAATTGAATACCGGGCTTCTGGTGAACTAGCCGTAAACCAGCCTGAACAGAAAGTAGCCTATACCATTCTGCCTGCCAGCACCGTAAAAATAGCAAAAGTAGGAACGATCGAACAACCTGTTTTACAGAAAAAAGGGGACAATATACGCATTGACTGGGGTTATCTGTATATGGCTGTTCCTAAAACACAGGCCCTGGCTGCCAGCCCTGAAACCTGGCTCAAAGGTACACTCTCTATGTCTAATGTAGCAGCTAAGCCGCAAGAACAACACCTGATTCTGGCCTATGATGATATTTATGGTGTCCAGTATTTTGAGAAAAACCTGCGGGGATGGTGGCGAAGAGATGCAAAAATGACTGCGGAACAAATGATTGCTACCGCAGAAAAAGAATATCCCATCCTGATGAACAAATGCCAGGCATTTGACGAAAAACTCTATGCTGATACAAAAGCTGCCGGAGGTGACGACTATGCCAGACTTTGCGAAATTTCCTACCGTCAGGCTATTGCTGCCCACAAAGCTGTGGCTACCACTGACGGTAGACTTATGTTTTTCTCCAAAGAAAATTTCTCTAATGGCTCTATCGGAACGGTAGATGTAACCTATCCATCTGCTCCGCTGTTTCTGCTCTACAATCCTGACTTACTCAAAGGCATGATGGATTTTATTTTTGAGTATTCTGAAAGTGGTCGTTTTACCAAGCCGTTTGCCGCACACGATGTAGGTACCTATCCATTAGCCAATGGACAAACCTACAAAGAAGACATGCCTGTAGAAGAGTGTGGCAACATGCTGATTATGACCGCTGCCATTGCCGCAGTAGAAGGAAAAGCCACCTATGCACAACAACACTGGAAGGTGCTGACCACTTGGGCTGAATACTTGAAAAAAGAAGGATTTGATCCTGCTAACCAACTTTGTACTGACGATTTTGCTGGCCACCTGGCCCGTAATACTAATCTGTCTGTCAAAGCCATCTTGGGTATTGCCAGCTATGGCAAACTAGCCAGCATGATCGGCGACCAAAAAGTATCTGACGAATATCTGACTCTGGCCCGGTCTCTGGCTAATAAATGGACAGAGATTGCCGCTGATGGAGATCATTACAGCCTGACATTTGACAAAAAAGGAACCTGGAGCCAAAAATACAACCTGGTTTGGGACAATTTACTCTCACTCAAGATCTTTCCAAAAGAAGTAACCCAGAAAGAAATTGCCTACTACCTGACCAAACAAGAAAAATACGGATTGCCTCTGGACAGCCGCGAAACCTATACCAAGTCAGACTGGATTCTGTGGACAGCCACAATGGCTACTAATCCAAAAGATTTTGAGGCTCTGCTGAAACCTGTCATTCTATACACCTCGTCTACAGCTTCACGGGTACCCCTCAGCGACTGGCATGAAACTACAGATGCCCAACAAGTAGGCTTTCAGGCACGATCTGTTGTGGGGGGGTATTTTATTAAACTGCTGGAAAAGAAGCTTCAGAAAAAATAAGAATTGAATTTATGGTTGTGTGTCAAAATGTAGGATAGATGTAAAGTCTGATTATCAATAGCTTACATATGAAACTATTGTTTTGTCCTCCCGCAGGGATCTTCG
>JACCDR012272451.1_pt1 | contig 48059 bp, 53 predicted proteins | sample 7446431 | NCBI WGS metagenome assembly JACCDR01 (sample SAMN15323443, study PRJNA562643) | freshwater metagenome | isolation source: river surface water | place: USA:Blue River Watershed | collected 2017-08-17 | reverse complement strand
CGAGGACCCGTCGCTGTACGTGGCCTGCCGGGAGCGGGGCCTCGTGTGGAACCAGGAGCGGGGGGACTGGGTCACCGCCCAGTGCAAGGCGAACTTCCTCCCCAGGCGGCAAGACCGCGGGCAAGCGCGGCGGCAAGCCGCCCAAGGTCGCTACGGCACCTGTGCCCTCGGCGCTGCCCCAGCAGCGGCCCTCGACGATCGCCCCGGCGAAGCCCGTGGTCTCGCCCGCCCCGGCGAAGGGCAAGCGGGTGACCGCGGCCAGCGTCGCCCAGGGCAGGCCGGTCGTAGATCCGGCGCCCACCCGCCTCCCGGCAGCGCGCGACGAGCTCAAGCCCGTGCGCGCCGCGCCGCGCACCGTGAAGACCTCGACGTTTTACCCGCTCACGCCCAAGAGCGAGCAGCCGGAGTACACGCCGCAGCCGCTCGACCCCAAGACGCCGCCCGCGGGCCGAAGCGCGAAGGCCCGCGCCTCGGGCATCCCCGAACTCGGCGGCTGGGAGCAGAAGGGCGAGGAGCGTTACCACCTGGCCTCGCACAAGCTCGATCTGGTCAAGGTCGAGGGCGGGTGGTGGTGGGCAAAGACCGGCGGCCCGCCGATCTCCATCGGCACGGGTTACCCATTCAGCTCCCCGACGCAGGCCGTCTCGTGCTTGCAGCGGCGCTACTTGAACACGCTCGGCTGGAAGTCCGGGCCGTGGGCGGCGTTCGCGGCCAGCCGGGGCCTCACCTAACCGCCAACGACACCCAGGAGTCCTGATGCCCCAGCCCACATCGATCGCCCTCGTCCTGCTCACCCACGCGGCGTCGCTGCCCGACCGACTGCGCGCCGCATGGGCCACCTTCACCAGCTACGCGCCGCCCGAGGCGACGACGATGCAGGGCAACGATGAAGCCCCGAGCGCCCAGCCCGAGCCGCAGCCCGAGCCCGTAGAGGCGACGACCGCCTCGGCCTCGCCCGAGAACGCCGCGGCCGTCGAGGAGCCCGGGCGGCAGTACGAACTCGTGCTGGCGTTCGACAAGCACGAGGCCCAGGTGGTTGAGGGGCACCTGGACGAGATGCAGCGGTGGATGGCGGCGATCGACCAGCCGAGTTGGCGGGCGGCGCCGTGGCGGCTCAAGCTCAAGACGTTCCTTGAGGCCGCCGCTCACGGCGCCATGATCACGAGCGTCTGCGCCAACGACAGCACGCACCTGATCCGCGACGCCGAGCGGGTGAAGCGCGCCATCGACCTTCTGGTCCACGAGATGAATTACGGCGAGATGACCCCGCGTCGGCCACGCGCTGACCCGGACATGGTTCACTGAGCCTGAAATTGTGTTCAGTCGATCATATGCAGGGAAATAGGGCGATTTATGGTGAATCTGACGAGGCTGCGCTACGATAAAGACCTGCGCCGTCCTTCTCGCCCAGCCCCCGCTTGGCGGCGCATGTCATGGGGGCTTCGGAGCCACCCATGTCTATCCGCCGCCTCTCCCCCATCGTCGCCCTGCTCGTTCTTACCGCCGTCGAGGCGCAGCTCACCGCCTGCAAAGGCGGGAGCCTCACCCTCGACTCCGGGGACACGGGCGCTCCGGCGCCCGACGACTCGGCGGCGCATGGCTGCGCGGCCCCGACGTGGCGCGACCGCGGCAACCTCGGGGCCGAGGTGGGCGCGCGGTTCAGCGAGGCCGCGGTGACTGACCACCACGCCCTCGTGGCCGCAGAGGACGGCGCGATCTACGGCGTTGAGCGTGACCGCCTCGTCGGCGCCGAGGGTGGCGTCCACTACCGCACCGAGGCCGACGTGGTGATCGGCGGCCCGCTGCGGCGGGTCGCGGCCTCGGGCGATCTGCTGCTCCTGGGCGGGGACTCGCTCGGCGGCAGCACGCCGGGCGGCCTCGGAGGTTCGGTCGTCGCCATCGACCAAGCCGACCTACACGGTGAGTTCGTCGAGGACGGCGAGATCGCGAACCCCAACGAGCTCTACCGACTTCCGTTCTGGGGCGTCGTTGGGACGGACGCCCGCCCCCACGCCCAGAGCGCGGACGTGGACGCCGACGTGAACGGCGACGGCACGGCGGACATCGTCGTGCGCGCCGGAGGGGCGCTGGTGGTGTTCGACGGCGCGGCCGTCGCCGCGATGCCCGCGGACGCCCAGCGCAGCGCGCTCGACGAGGGCATGGCCTGGGGAGTCCTGGGCGGGCTCTGCAACGGAGCCGTCCCGGTGGATACCGCCGTGTTCGGGACCGGCGCGGCGGAGCAAGGACTGCTCGCCGTGAGCTGTCCTGCCGAGCCCTCGGCCTCGGTCGGCTCCGTCTGGATCTTTGAGCTGCCCCTCGCGGGGCCGGAAGGGGACTACCCCCCGCCCAACGACATCACCGAGGAGAACGAGGACACGTCCTTCGCGCTGACTGCCGCGGGCGGCGGCAACCTGCTCAGCCAGGGGGTAGGCAGCGCGCTTTACGTCGCCAGCCCCGGCGCGGGGCGGCTCCTTGAGCTCAAGGCACAGGGCAGCGCCTTGGACACCCTGGAGCAGCGGTACATCTTCTCGCCGGAGCTTCCCGGCGGCACGGAGCCCGTGGGCCGGTTCGGCGCCGCAGTCGCCCTTGTTCGCGACGGCTCTGGCTGCTCCAGCCTGGTCGTCTCGGACCCGGCGTATCCCCTGGCCAGCGGCGACGGGTACGGCGCGGTCTACGCTGTGCCCGTAGAGCTCGCTACCTCCAGCTTCGGCGAGTGGTCGGCCTGGCGGGCCCCGTATGGGGCCTTGATGACCGACCCCAAGGAGGCTCTGGGCGCTGGGCTCTCGGTGTCGCCTGACGGCACCTTCCTCGCCGTAAGCGGCGCTGCCGACAACAACGGACTGCGAAGCGGCCTTGTCGTGCTCTCCGTGGAGTAGCACGGGCCCAGCCCCCAACAAGCCGCCGTATTTCTGGTACCGCGTCCGCGTTTCGGTTATACGTCAACACGGCGGATTAGTCCGCCGTTCCCGCTCAACCCAGCCGCGGCGCGACCCACGCCGCACAAGCCCAACTACGCCTGCGTTCTGCAAGGAGCGCCGACGGGCGCCTGCAACGCCAGAGGAGGAGACCTTGAGTTCGACGAACGACGACTACCCGCACAACGGCGCCGGAGGCGCGCCTATCGACGCCGACCCGCCAGAGCGGTCGCGTCGCGGCTTCTACCTCCTGGGCGCGGCCCGCGCGCTGGTGGAGCGTGCGCTCGCCGCAGGGGCGACGTGGAAGCGCCCAACGCCGCCCAGGGCGCCAGACTGCGACGACAACGACGACCCTTGGGCAGTTTGGCCCGAAACGGAGGCCAAACTCAAGGAGCAGTTCACCCAGCGCGGGCGTTGGGCAGAACCCGTGCCTGTGCAGGCGCCACCCCCACAGCCGCCCGCGCTGATCAAGGACGGCGACGAAATCCCGGCTGGAGCCGACGACGCGGCGACGCGCCCCCCCAAGCGCAAGAAGGCGCCCAGCGTGGTCGCCGAGCCTGGCGACGCCGACACGCGCCACAAGCGCGCCGTGCTCGCCCTGGTGAACGCCGAGGACAGAGGGGCCGCGAGTAAGCGCGCTCCAGACCCGATCGACGTAGCGTCGCCGAGGGATCTGCGCGCGGCGCTGAAAGCGGTACGCCGTGCCGTCTATGGGCCGCTCCAGACGCTCGACGAGGCCGTGGAAGCCGAAGCGACTGAGCGTGTGTGGATTCATGACGCGCCGCTGGTGCTCGACCGAACGGCCCAAGTCCACGACGCCTTGGCCCAATATGGGCTTGAGGTCCACGAGGACAACGAGGCGCTGGTCGCCTACGCGAACGGCGCCGGGATCACGCTCATGTCCGCGGGCGACCTCGGCGGGCTGCCCGACACCGTCGCCCAGGAAGGTGAGGAATGAGCCGCCCCAAGGAGAGCGCGTTTCACAGGCATCGGGCGTATGGCCCGGTGCATCCTGCCTGCGTCGCGTCGCTGCTCGGCGCGGTGCCCGGGTTCCCCTGCGCCGCGGGCGAGGTGCAGCTCTACCCGGGCGCCATGCGCCGCCCGGAGGTGATCGCCGCGTTCAACCGAATGCCGTGGCGGCTTCTGCCCGACATCGAGCCACCCAACAGCGCGCGGCGCGTGCGCCTGCGCCTGGTCGGCGTGCGGCTGTACGCGGAGACGGACGGCACCGACCGGCGCATGGCTTGGACGTGGGCGCCGGAGATCGCGGCCTATGGGCAGCACCACGAGCGGCGGCAAGAGCTGCGGCTGGCGATGCGGCAGTTCGCACGCGCGGTGCGTGCGCTGGCGCCGATCGTCTTGCAGACACGGTCCAAAGGCGTCGTCGAGGTGCGCGTCCACGCCCTGCACGACGACCCCCTCGTCACGCGCGAGAAGACCCAGCGCCTCCGCACGGAGGACTACCTCGCGGTGAGTTTGGTCCTCAACGCCGAGGCGCTCGTCAAGCAGGTGCGCCGCGGCGCGACCATCGACGCATCGACGCGGCTCCTGGCCAACGTCGTGAGCTCGGCGACCAACCTGATGGTGCGGGAGCTGTTCCCGCCGCCCGAGGCCGCGCCCGTCGAGGCCCCGCGCCCCGCGGCGGCCCCATGAGCCTGCATCGCGGGCTCGGGCTCGCCCGCCAGCAGATCCTCGTGAAACACGCGCACTTCTTCTGCGGAGCTGGAGGCGGCGCCCTCGGCTTCCAGCAGGGCGGCGCGCGCCTGGGGAACACGGAGGCCGTGCCGCTGTGCCTCGGGGGCCTGGACTTCGACCCCGGCGCCGTCGCGGACTTCACGCGGCTGGTCGGCGTGCCAGCGACGGTCATGGACCTGTTCAGCGCCGGGCAGTTCGCCGACTACCACTCCTCCTGCACCGACCCGAAGGCGAAGCGGTGCAAGATGTGCGGCAACACGGGCCTGCCCCCGCGCGACTGGCGGGAGATCACCCCTGCCGACGTGCGCGCCGCCTTCGGGGGCGAGTGTCCCGACATCGTGTTCACCTCGCCCCCGTGCAAGGGCTTCTCCGGGCTCCTGCCCAAGAAGTCGGCGGGAGCACGCCGCTACCAGGCCCTCAACCGCCTTACGCTCCGCTCGATAGAGCTGGCGCTCGCGGCCTTCGCCGACGACCCGCCGAGCCTGATCCTGCTGGAGAACGTCCCCGGCATCATGCAGCGCGGGCGGCACCTCGTAGACGAGATGGAGCGCGTGCTCACCCGGGCGGGGTACGCGGTCGCCAAGACGACCCACGACTGCGGCGAGCTCGGCGGCCTCGCCCAGCACCGTCGTCGCTTCTTGCTCGTGGCCCGACACAAGGTCAAGGTGCCCCCTTTCCTCTACGAGCCGCCCAAACTCCGTGTGCGCGCCGTCGGAGATGTGCTCGGAGAGATGCCCGTGCCCCTTGGAGGCGCCGGGGGACCGATGCACGCCTTGCCCGAGCTCGCCTTCCAGACGTGGCTCAGGCTCGCCTTGATCGACGCGGGGAAGGACTGGCGCTGCCTCGTCGGCAAAGACCTGTCCGAGATGATCGTCCAGCGGATCGGCACCGTCGAGCTCTTCAACGGCGCCCTCGGCGTGAGGGCCTGGGACCAGCCCGCGGCGACGGTGACCGCCCGCGCCGGGATGTACAACAGCGCCTCGGCAGCCGTCGCGGACCCGCGCCGCGTGTCGCGGCCCGTGGGCTCGCAGCTCCCCAGGGACGGGCGGATCCCGTTCAACAACATCTACCGGCTGATCGACTTCAAGGACGTGTCCCCGGCCATCACCGGGGGCGGCACCCCGACCGCCGGGGGGCTCAACGTCGCCGATCCCCGGGTGCAGGCCATCGAGCCCACCCCGCCCGAGGGCACCGAGCGCCGTAGCAGCGCCTTCGGTGTGCGGGCCTGGTCCGAGCCCTCGGGCACCGTGGCGGGGGAGAGCTACCCGTCCAACGGCACCTACGCGGTCGGCGACCCTCGCCCTCCGACCGGCGCCGAGTGGAACAACGGGGCGCTCGGCGTGCGGCCCTGGGATGAACCTTCCGGCGCCATCGCCGGGGGCTCTCGGCCCTCGTGCGGCGTCTACGCCGTGGGCGACCCCCGGCCCCCGGCCACGGTGGGCGACTACTCCGCCTACGGGGTCAAGGCATGGGACGACACCAGCGCCACGATCACCGGCAAGGCCGCCGCCGGGGGCGGCCCGTTCAACGTCGCCGATCCTCGCACCGAGGAGCTGCCCCTGGCGCCAGTCGAGCCAGCGCCCGAGCAAACTCCCGCACCCTCGGCCTCCGCGCCCAGCGAGGCCGCGCAGCTCGTGCAGGACGCGGCCAAGCCCCCGTCGTGGCAGGGCAGCGGCAAGTACAAGGTGACCGACCCCAGCGAGCCCGCGGGGACGATCATCGCCGAGAGCGCCACGGGCAACGGGGGCTATGCCGTCGCCGATGGGCGCGTGCGGGTGAAGGTGCGCGACGAGCACGGGCAGCCGATCCCCGGCGGGCCCGAGGAGGTAGATCCCCTGCCGGGCTGGGAGCGCGACCCGAGCAAGCCCCACGCCTACGCGAGCTCAGGTCACTTCGGCGTCGTGCCCTGGGACGGCACCAGCAACGCCGTGACGGGCTCGGCCTGCCACGACAACAGCAAGAGCAGCGTGGCCGACCCGCGGCTCGTCGAGGTGGACTGGTCGCTGCCCGAGGCCGAGGACCGAGGCGTTTTCGTCATCGTGTCACTCGACGGCACCTGGCACCGACCCTTCACGACGCTGGAGCTCGCCGCGCTCCAGAGCTACCCCTGGCGCCTGCTCGCCCAGGAGCCGATGGAGGGCGGGGACACGGCGCGGCGGGAGCACATCGGCAACAGCGTGCCCCCCGACGCGGCCCAGGCCGTCGCCAACGTCATGTTTGAGGCCATCCTCGGCGCGCGGCTCGGCGAGCACTTCCAGCTCAGCTTGAACCGCATCTGGGTCGCGCCGGTCCAGGCCGCGCTCTCCGTCGCGACCGAGGACGAGATGCGCCTCCAGTAGACTTCAAACCCGCCTACACCCCCCAGGAGATCCCCATGCCCGACAACCCGAATCCACACCAGCCCAGGCCAGTCATGGTGTCGGCCGACTTCATGGCCGAGGCCACAGCCCACATCGACGACCTGTGTGATGCCCTGGGCCTCGACCGCACGAAGGACCACAACGCCTGCTACCGCCTAAGCGAAACCGCCTCGGCCTCGCCCATGTCCGACGAGGAGGTAGGCATTCTTGTCTGGCAGCACAACCGATGGGCCGCCGCCGCCAAAGAGCAGATGTACGGCTCGACGAGCAGCGCCAGCGTGAAACGCGACACGCAGCTCACGCATGAGCAGGTGGTGCTCGTAGAGATGTGGGCGCGCCCGATCGCCTTGGCCTCCTCGCGCTGGGACGCCAGCTACACCGAGACACGGCTCAAGGAGATCTACGAGACGCTGCGGGGCCGGGAGGACGGCGGCCTGGTCTTCAACGGCGCGCCGCTCACCATCAAGCAGGCCGACGAGGTGGTCAACCTCATCGGTCACCAGCTCGGGCTTGACCGGCATGATCTCCGCATGGAGACGCCGCGGACCTGGGAGCGCACCAAGAAGGGCCGCCGCGTGCTGCGACGCCTCGACGAGATCGCCCCCTCGGCGATGCAGCACGGCACCGGGCACGTCTACTGCGAGCGGTGCGGCGTGCCTGTCGATCAGGGCGCCGACTGCCCGAGGCGCAAGTGCCCCATCGCGGACGAGCTGTAGTCCCCCCGATCGTCGGGCGATCTTTTTGCTGATTCTTCGTGCGCCCACACGACGAACGGTTATACTATGGGGGTGGGGGCGGGAGATGAACCACTCGCCGCCACCCCGGAGACTCTCATGTCCGACGCCCTCCCCCTCGCCGCCACCGCCCTGTTCAACCGCTACAACCTGAGCGGCGTCGCCTCGATGGTGGTTGACCAGATCCAGGGGTGTTGGTGGGAGATCGTCTCGGCGGATCCCTCTGGCGAGGGCGCCTGGGCCGTGTACCAGATCATGCCCTCCGCCGTCCGCGTTCGGGTCGGGCTCGCACCCGCCCCTGTGGGTGGTGACCTCGGCTACCGGGGCAGCGCACCCGTCGCCTCGGTTGACGCGACCCAGCAAGACCTCGCCGCCGCCATCGAGGCCGCCGTCGCTGCGCTGCAGCCCGCCGTCGATGCTTGGTTCGACGCGCAGTAGTGTTCTCCCTGCTCTCTCCTACCCTGTGATGCCGTGAGGCGTTTAGGGCGGTGCAGGTGCACCGACCCGTTCACCAACCTTGCCGGGGCGCGCCCCGGCCCCCAGGAGATGAGATGACCATGACCCTCGGCCAGATCAGCCACGCCCAGGCCGACCAAATCCCCACGCTGCTCGCAGCGCTGTGCCCGGACGGCGTGCCCGACCGTGCCGCCGCCAAAACGGCCGCTCAAGCGGCCCTTGTGATCTGGGAGCAGATCTACCCAGACGACGCGCGCCCTCGTCGCGCCGTCGAGGCGCTGGACCTGAGTGGGTTCCGGGCCGCGCTCGTGGCGTGGCCCCTCGTTCTGGGCGTCAGCCAGGCGGTCGTAGACGCGGTGACCGCGCACGACTTCGCGGCCCAGAGTGCCGCGCGCGGAATCGCCCACGCGGCGATGGGGCGGTTCTTTGAGCTCATGGATGAGGTGCCGCATGACATGCGGCACAACCTTGACCACCCCAGACGCCCCGTGCTGGAGCGGTATTGGGCGGAGCAGAAGCACCTCAAGGGCTTGAGCCCAGATGAGCAGGGCTTCATCCAGGCAGGCTCCAACTGGAGCTTACGCCCGCTGTTTCCGGCCAATGGTTATGGGGCGACCTCGCTGTTGAGCGATGCGGCGCTAAATTACGCCCTGTGGCGCCACTACGACCGCCCGAGCGACACGGTCGCGGCGAGTTTGGCCTACGCCGAGGCCGTGTCGGACCAGAAAACCGCCGCGTTTTGGTTCGCCAAGGGTGAAGGTGTGGTGCTGCCTCCCGCGCTCGGTATGAAGCTGCGGCTGCCCCTGTCGGTGGCCCGGCTGCACCCGCGAGGCATCAACGCGGGCTACCGGATCGACCGAGACACCGAGCGGGCGTTCACCCGCGCCCACGGGCGAGCCGCGACCGAGGATGAGCCGGTGGAAAACTGGCTGATCGCCGGGGTACTTTCTGATGACCGATGGGTCAAGATGGCCGAGCGTCTTCTGCCTGACCAGACGGATCCGCGATACCTCGCGTGCGTCGCCGCGGGTGGGCGCTGGCTGGCTCGTGAGGCGGCGCGCTGGCTGCCCGATCTGGAGGCGTCCGCCAAGCGTGAGCTGACCGAAGAGCGGGCGTTGCTGGCCCAGCTCACGGCCTTCTTGGGCCTGGACCAGTCCGCGCAGGCCGAAGCGACGCTGGCCGATCGCCTGACGATCGATTGGGAGTCCAGGGTCTTCGCGATGCCCCTCAACGCGAAATTGGGGCTCGACGCGCTCAAACGGCTTTGGTCGATGTGTCGCGGACTGCAAGCCGCCGCCCGCGGCGAGAAGGTCCACGGTGACCCGCTGGACCACGCCGAGGGGTATGAGTCCTATGCGTTCTGGCAGCCCTTGGTCGCCGCCGACGAGGAGCGCGAGTCCAAGCGCCAGATGTTCCGCGACTTGGACGCGGTGTTGCACCCGTCCCCCGTGACCGCCCCGTGAAGCCCTCGGCGCCCCCGGGCGCCTCCCAGATCCCGCTCTTCCAGCCCCCTCCTCCGGATCCCACGCCGGAGGAGCTGGGGCTGGTCGCGCTTGAGCGCGTCGCCAAACTTCTTCGCGACGGCGCCGGACTGATCCTCAGCAGGAGCGGCGGCAAGGACTCCCAGGCGATGCTCGACTACGTCGTCGAGCTGCTCCGCCACCTCGGCCTCGACCCGGCCACGCGCCTGGTCCTCGCCAACGCCGACCTTGGGCGCATGGAGTGGGACGTGACCGAGCACCTGGCAATGCTCGCCAAGCACTACGGCGTGGCGGAGCTCCGGCGAGTGAAGCCGCCGCGGGAGCTCATCGACTCCATCCGGCGCCGGGGCATGTGGCCCTCGCGCGAGGCTCGGTACTGCACCAGCGACCACAAGCGCGGCCCGCTGGAGAAGCTGATTCGCGCTGTGTGCCGAGAGCGCGGCTGGACGACGGCGATACACGCGATGGGGGAGCGGGCCCAAGAGAGTCCCATGCGCCGTAAGCTGGCCCTCACGCCGATGGAGCTGCACGACAAGCTCACCGTGACCCGCACCGTCAAGGCCAGCGACGGGCCCCCAGGCTTCGGCCCGGCCCGCACCGTCTGGGTGTGGCACCCGATCGTGCTCCTCACGATCGACGAGGTGTGGGCGCGCATCAAGCGGAGCGGCCTGGAGGCTCACCCGGTCTACGCGGCGGGGATGCGGCGCCTGAGCTGCAAGGCGTGCGTGTTCGCCTCCAAGAACGACCTTCGCGTCTCCCGAGCCCTCGACCCAACCTTCTTCGCCGAGGCCGTGGCGCTGGAGCGGGAGATCGGCCACACCATTCGGCCTGGGTTCAGCCTCGCCGAGCTCGACGACAGCCCCGACGATGGAGCTGCAGGACCACCATGACCACCATCAACCCCGGCTGCTCGTCGAGCAGCCCCAGCCAGGACGTGACCGCATGACCAAGATCGAGTGGACGACTCACACATGGAACCCGACGACCGGGTGTGTGGAGATCAGCCCAGGGTGCAAGCATTGCTACGCCCGCACCATGCACGAGCGCCAGCGCGCGATGGCCGCCGAGAACGGTCGGCCCAAGTACGCGCACCCGTGGCACGAGGTGCGCGTCGATGAAGCGAGCCTGGAGAAGCCCGTGATGATGCGACGGCCCGCCCGCATCTTCGTGAACAGCATGAGCGACCTGCTGCACAAGCAGGTGCCGCTCGACTTCATCATGCGGGTGTTCACCGTCATGGTGGACAAGGCCCCGCACCACGAGTACCAAGTGCTCACAAAGCGGGCCGACCGCTGGCCAGAGGTTCACGCCGCCGTCGTCGCGCGTTGGGGCCGCTGGCCCTCGCACGTCTTGCCCGGCGTCAGCATCGAGAGCGCGGCCTACCTCGGGCGGCTCGCGCCGCTCGCCGAGGTGGGCGACGAGAACACCGTGCGCATGGTGAGCGCCGAGCCGCTGTTGGGCTCCCTCGCGCCGATCGGCGTGGTCGCCCTGGGCGCCGACCTCAAGCACCATCGGGTCGGCTGGGTCATCGCCGGGGGTGAGAGCGGCCACGAGGCGCGCCCGTGCGAACTGTCCTGGCTGCGGGACATCCGCGACGCCTGCACCGAGGCCGCGGTGCCCTTCTTCCTCAAGCAGCTCGGCGGCCCCGCCGCCGGGAAGGAGGGCAAGCGAGGCGGTGAGCTGGCCGTGCTCGACGGCGAGCGCCACCAGGCCTTCCCGGTCGTGCGCCGGTAGTCATACAGCCCTGCCGTTTGGTTACAAAATGACGGTAGGGCATAGTGTTTTTTAGCCGGTTGGGTGACGCCCCCGTCTCTGAGCGATATGCGCGAGATCATGGAAGGACGCCGCGCCCACCGCCACCTCAGCACGCCGCCTACGATGAGCGTGGGCGGCGATGTTGGGGAACCGCCACCCTCAACCCCGCAGCGCCGTCACCCGCGGCGCTCAACGCCCCAGGAGCATTCGTGAGCGCGACGCCATTCCCCCTTCCCTTCGACTCCTACCGCATCCTCGACGACCACGCGCCGATGCGCGCGGCCAACGGCGAGCCCATTGAGCCCGGCGACGAGCCGCCCGGGCTGGACGACGATGTTGACGTCGAGGCGCTGGAGCAGCGCCTCGTCGGGTACACACTGATCGAGTGCCCGGAGCTCCGCGCGACGGGCGCCGCCTTGTACGATGTCGCGCACCGCGGCCTCGTTGTGGTCGCCCCGCATCCCAAGTCCGCCGAGCTGTGGGGCGTAGTCTTTCTTCCCGCCGCCGCCGAGGAGAAGGTGGCTGGCTGACACCGATGAGCAGGGCCTTGACGCCGCCCACGGAGGGCTGGTGTTGGGGCGGACGGTCTGCGCGCCGCGAGCGGTCGGAGGCGCGCAGACCCAGGGCAGCGCCGCCGCGGGTGGGTTGAGACGAGCTCACACCCACGGAAGAGCTGGCACACCGGAAGCTGTACTCCGGCGACGTGTAGGCCGTGCGCGGGGGTCGCAGGTGGGAGCGCCTGCGGCCCCTTAAACCTGTGCCGCTCCGCAGCATCCAGTAATGCGTGTCGCGCGTAGGATGTTAGGGGGGCGTCGTACAGCCCCCCTCGTCTCGCCTCCTCGGAGCATCGCCTATGCCCTGGATCGCCCTCGCCAAGTCCCAAGGGCAGGCCGTGTCCGCCGTCGCGGTCGAGCTCACGCGCGACAGCGCCCAAGGACTGCGACAGGTCTTCACCTGGGCCCGGCTGGGGCAAAAGTTCGGCGTCGGCGGGAGCACCCGCCCCGCGATGAGCGTGCAGGTCGCGATGCCGGCTCAGCTCGTGGCGCTCGGGGAGATGCGCATCGCCGAGGTGCGACTGGCGCGGAGCATCGCCGCCGACGAGTGGTCTGAGGGCGACCTTCGCGCAGGCAGCCAGCGCGCCGTGAGCGCCGTGTGGTGCTTCGTGTCCGACCACGGCTGCCGCTGGAGCTTCTCCGCGCCAAGCGAAGACGGCGACGCCCCGGACGTGTGGGTGTGCCCCCTCATGCCCTGGAGCTGCATCGACGCTCACCGCGACGGCGAGCCCGCCGAGCCGTTGACGGTGGTGATGCCCCACCCAGGGGATCCCACGCTGGCGTTCATCGCCAAGCCCCCGCCGCCTGGCCGCCGCGCCGTACCTGTGACCATCGACGACGACTCCATCTGGGAGGCCGGGCACGCTGTCGTCGTGAACCAGTCCTTCCAGCGCCGTCGTCATCGCCCCGAGGTTCCCGGTTCCTGCCCAGCTTGTGGCACACTTCCAGCCGCCTTGGAGCAGGCCCACCTCATCCGGCGCCGCGTCCTCAGCGCCGACCACATCGGCGCCATGCGCCTCGGCGACGCCGAGCCCTACGACGCCGAGGCGCCGCCGATCATGGTGCTGGCCTACTGTGAAGTGTGCGACATGAGGTATTTGCTGCCGCCTGGGGCGCGGGTAGATCTGCGCAAGGGAAAAACATGACCGCCAATTATGCAAAAAACACGATCGCTTAGTCGTGCCAGCGCACGAAAACGGGTTATACTGAGGGGGCAGGGCAAGCACGCGCCGGGGCAATGGAGCCCCGGGCCAAGCTCTGCGCAGAGGACACAGCATGAACCCGACCAAGACCCACACCGACTCCACCATCTGGATCTCCTGGCATCCGCCGCAGTCCAGCGGCCTCCCGAGCATCGCCACCTTCGCGGTCGGCGAGTGCGCCGACGCTGACCCCGAGAGCGCGGGCCTGCTGCTGTGCGACCGTCTGAGCGACGAACAGACGGCGGCGATGACGCAGAGCTACCTGCTGCCCTCCCCGATGGAGGGCCTGCCCGACGTGGTGCTCGTTTACGCGCACGACGACGCGCTCACGGGGGCGGTGCTGGGCGCCGCGTGGCGCGCGCAGTCCGTGACCTACCTCGTCGGCGACGGCGCCCAGGCCCTCGCCGACAAGTTCGCGCGCGAGGGCCTCAACGTGCAGATCGCGGCGACCTCCGCGGAGGCCGCCGAGGCGGCCATCGCGGCGCACCTCACGGGTCGCGCCTCGTGAGCGCGGCAGCGCGGCTGCAATGGCTCCGGCTCACGCCGGAGCTGCACCCCGACCTCTCGCCCCCGGACCTCGGCGTCTGGGCGGCGGGGGTCGATCCCGATACCCTGACGCGCCTCGTCATGCACGCCATGCAGGACGAGGTGACCGCGGACGAGGACACCACGTCTGAGGTGGACTACGAAGACGACGCCGACGCGGACAGCCCCGTGCGCTGGACCTCCAGCCAGCGGTGGCCCGTGGTGCTCAAGGAGGTCGCCGGGCTGGAGATCGTTGACTGGCCCGCAGTCGTCGTGCTGGAGATTCGCCCGCGCGACGGCATCGGCACCTTAATCCTGGGGGCCCTGCTCGGCGAGTGCCGCCCGCCCGAAGAGGGCGGCCCGGTGATCGTCGTCTTCGGCGACGGCTGGGCGCAGCTTCACCACGCGATCGACGCGGTGCAGCTCCCCTACAGCCTGGACGCGGTTCATGTCGCGAACGATCTCGCGCAGGCCGTGTCCATCGGCGTCGCGATGTTCGACCGCGCCCAGCGCGCGCCCGCTCAGCCTCGGCCTCTGTAGCTCTATCGGGCGAGCACGGCGCCCGCGGCCCTGCTCGCCCCCTCCCCCTGCCAAACGTCGCCCCCTGCCATGCCCAACAAGGCGTGAGCAGGGGGCGCTGCGTTTGGGCCTCGCTCACGCCGACACTCACCCCAACCACGGAGACCAAGCCCAATGCAGACCGCTCTTGCCCAGATCCAGCAAGCCGACCCTGACCACACCAGCGACGCGCCCGCGCCCGCGACCGAACTCGACGCGCCGCCGAGGCGCACCTACACCTGGCTTGGGTGGCAGGCGACGGAGCCCGGCTTTGACCTCAGCCTCGGCCCCGCACCGGAGAGGCTGCGCAGCTACCTCGGCCTCGGGCTCACGCTGCTGCGCTCGCCTTTGCCGACCGACAACGCCGAGCTGCGCGTGCCTGTCGCGACCCTCACCGAGCCAAAGCGCGCGGTGCTCCTCACGCGCACGAGCGCGGGATCTCCCGAGTCCATCATGGCGCGACTGGCCGACAACCGCTCCATCTCGGACGGGCAAGTCGAGGTGCTGCGCGGGCACATGCAGCGCGCCGTGCGCGAGGCGTGGTCCAGCCACGGGCACGGCCTTCAAGCCGTGCTCGCCGCGGATGTGGCTGAGCCGTTCGTCGGCGACGTGCTCAAGCCGCGCAACCCGCTCGTGCGCGAGGTTCACAGCCGCCGCACCGACGAGGCTGTGACCGCCTCTGCCGCGCATGACTTCCGCCTGGAGCAGTCCGACTACTTCCCGCTCCTCGTCGCCTTCGACGCCATCGTGCGCCAGATCACCAGCCAAGCCGTCGGACTGCGGCGGCGTGAGTTCCGCCCGGGGTGGCTGCTCGGCGACGTGACCACCGAGCGAACGTGCGCGACGATGTACCGAGGGCACCGGATCGCCCTCGTCAACCCCTGGTGGCTCCAGGCCCTCCTCGACGACGCCCGCAACAACCGCGAGAAGTTCACCGCCGCGACGATGACCATCTTCATCGAGGCGGCCTTCATCGCGGGCCAGCTCATGTCCGACTCGCGCTGCCATGCCCAGGCCATCCAAGACCTGATCGTGCATCTGGCCGCGGCCTCGGCGCCCGACGTGCCCAGAATGGAACGCTTGCTGCGCCGCGCGCTCGCCGCGCACAACATGCTCGCCGCCGACAAGTTGGTGAAGCGCCGCACGGCGGTAACGATCGAAACGACGAAAGCCGCGATCAAGGCGGGGCGCCGGAAGCTGCCCCTGACCCACGACATGCTCACCGGCATACGAGGGCTGTGTCGCGAGCAGTTCACCTTGACCGGGCTGGCCCTGTGGGCCGAAGTCGCCGACTACAGCGCCGAGCAGCTATGCGACATCGCCGCCGCGGTGCCGCCGCCCGAGGCCTTCAAGGCCATCACCACCTACGTCCTGCGGAGCTCAACGTGAGGACCGACGACAAGCAGCTTCGCATTGCCTGGGATACGCTGGCGAAATTGGGTTATACTGCTCAGGCATCCAGGGAGACGCCAATGAGCGGCGAGCGCCAGCTACGCATCGAGTTCGAGGGTTACCACGGCGGCGGCGGACCCGTCGCAGGCTGGCGGTTCCTCTGGGCCGTCGAGGTGTGGGGCTTCGACCACACCCAACACTGCTTGGCGACCTTCGCCAAGCACAGCAGGCGGATCGTGGAGGTCAAGCCGGGCATGACCGCCGACAAGGCGGTCGAGGTGACCCTCTCCGCGAGGCCGCCAGACCCGCGGCCGTCGTACCTCTACATCTGCGGTGTCGCCCTGGTGGGCGGCTACCGCAACAACCTGCACCTCGCGGTGAAGCCGCGCGCGCACGGGTTCGCGCACGTCACCACCTACACAGGCGACGTGCTCACCGTCGTAGGCGGCGACGCCATGCCGATCCCTCCCCTGCCCCACTTGTATGAAGGCATGTCGTCTGAGTTCACGACATGCCGCAACTACCAGTGGGCCGTCGCCACCTTCGGGTGGCCCAAGGCCGAGAACGGCTTGCCGCGGCCCTCGGCGCCGCCGAGCAAGTTCAACCGCACGGCGCTGGACCGGCGCATCGCCGAGGAGCTGCGCCGGAGCTGAACAACCACCTTGCCGGTGACAGACCGGCTCAACCCGGGGGCAGTCCGCCCCCTCAACCGCCAGGAGACAAGATGCTCACGACAGTCAACGCCCCCACCCAGGGGCACCCCGACACCAAGGCCGAGGCCGATCAGCCCACCCTGCTGCCGGGGGAGCCCCCGGCGTTCCGCGTCTACATGGTCACGGCGGGGCGCACCGTGCAGTCCTTCGGACTGAACCACGCCCAGGCGATCGTCAACGCGATCGCCCAGCGCCATCCCGAGGACGTGGCCGCCGAGACCGAGGCCGACTACCGGCGGCGGCTCCGCGTCTACCAGCTCGGCTGCGCCTCGCGCGCCGACTTCATCGAGCTCGCCAAGTACGGGCTCGACGCCGCCCAGGAGTTGGCGCAGCTCGCAATGGCGGAGGGCTGGTCCGACGTGGACCAGACGCCGTACCTCGACTACCTGCACGACGTGCGGCCCGCCGCGGTCGCGTTCGGCTGATCTGAGTTCGGGCGTGGTCGTGGCCGATGCGGCGACGGCTACGCCCTCGACGAAGGCCCCTATGAGATCATCAAACGCGACGACGCCCGAAGCCTCTCGGCCTGCTCACCCGGGGCCGCTGCGCGTGCTCAACTTCGGGCTGGGCCGCGACTCGTTCACGATGCTGTGTCTGTTGACCGAGGGCTCGCTGGTCGTGGACGGACGACCGCTGGCGCCCAGCGACGTGCATCTGGTCGTGTTCAGCGACCCAGGCTGGGAGTGGGCGCACAGCTACGAGGCCATCGCCCAGGCGAGGCGCATGTGCGAGCGCATCGGCGTCCGCTGGCTCGTGCTGGAGAAGCCCGACCACGCCCGCTGGGCCGAGTGGAGGCCCACCAAGGTCAAGGGCTCGCACACGCCGCCCCCATGGGTCAGCGAGAGCGAGCACATGCCCCTGGAGGAGCGCGCCGCCCGCGGCGGGTTTCACTGGCGCGGGGGGCTGCTTGATGAGCTGCAGCACGACGCGACGATCGCCGTCACCGTCAACCCGTCGTGCTCGCTGAACAGCAAGGGCGCTCCGTTGGCCCGGTGCCGCGCCGCGCTCGCTGCGGAGCTCTACGGCGTGCCGAGCAACGCGGCCTGGGGGGCGCTCGTGCGCAAGGGCCTAGCCGAGCCACACACGGTCCTCGTCGGCATCGCCGCCGACGAGGCACGGAGAGTCAAGGAGCACATTGCCCGGGACTACGAACGCTTCGTGTACCCGCTGATCGAGATGGGCATCAGCAAGGACGACGAGGCCGCCATCCTCGACCGGCACGGCCTCGGGCACATCCGCAAGAGCGGCTGTGTCTTCTGCCCCTTCCAGCCGGTCGCCTGGTTCTGGGTGCTCTCCGTTACCGACCCCGTGCGCTGGCAACGGGTGCTGGACTACGAGGCCGCGGCCCTCGCGCGCAACCCCAAGCTCGGCGGCATCTGCTCGGCCCGGCCCGTCGCTCAGATCGTCGCCAGATGGGTCGAGGCCCACCCAGAGGCGCTCACCGACCCCGAGGGAACCATCGAGCGCGTCTTCGCCAAGCAGTACAACAAGTGCTCAAAGCCGTCGAGGTCCGACGTGGACGAGCCGCTGCTGCCCTCCAGCGAGGCGCCGCCCGCGAGCTCATCGCGATCTGCAGCTTCGCTTCGCCAGGCGAAGCGAAGCAAGCTGGGCGCCGCCTCGGCGCCCAGCTCAGAGCGCCCGGAGCAACATGACCCGGATGGGCCGGTGGCCGTGATGCGCGCTCAGCTCGCCCTCTTCTTCTGATCGGCGGCTCCCGCCGCCGATCAGCGTAGCTCGGCTGTCGCCGAGCTACGTCGAGGTCAAGCTGAGCGCGCATCACGCACAGTCGTTGTGGCATTGCGCACAGTCGGCGCAAACATGCGTCACAGATACGCGCGCTGGGGCGCGCTGCACAAACGTCACGCCCCGCAGACTAAACATGCCATACAGTCGATAAGAGGCCGTAAGCGGCGCGCGGCGTGGCGCAGATCGGCCCGCAAGCGAGGTATCCGCCCGGTCAATTATTGGCGTATCAACGTGATCTTTCTCCACTTTTACCCGTGCGCCCACACGTTGACGGGTTATACTAAGGGTGTGAGCGGTGAGGACATCTAACCCCCCTCGCAAGCCGACTCACAGGAGGGCGCAAGCCCATGTCGAAGCGTAACCAGAGCCCCAAGAACACCAGCCCCGTCAACCCCAGCGCGGAGGGCAAGGACAGCACGAACCCCGCCGCGATCGTGTCGGCGCCCCAGGACAGCGCGCAGACGGGCGAGAGCGCCCCCACGGTGGAGCCCGCGCCCACCGACGACACGACGGAAGACTACAGCGCGGGAGAGCCCGTGGTCCCGCAGAACACCCCCGAGCCCAAGAGCGAGGAGACGGCGGCCCCCGTCGCCATGACGCGCGCGCAGGAGATCCAGGCGTCGCTGGCCGGGCGGATCACGACGGGCGCCAAGGCCCGCGCGGGTAAGGAGCCGGTGGACCCCGACGCCTTCACCCGGTTGTGGATGACCAAAGACACGAAGATGAGCCCCGAGGAGGCCAAGGCGGCGCAGCGGAAGGTCACCTTTGAGGGGGTCGTCATGACCGCCTACAAGGTGCCGCTGATCAAGGCGATCCGCGAGTGGGCCGCCGCGCACCCCAACCCCGCGATCCAAGAGATCGCCAAGGCCAGCGCGTCACAAATGGTCGTGTGGATCGGGCGGCTCTACATCGTGCCGAACGTGATCCGCGCGATCCTCAAGGCGAAGGGGATCGATGAGAGCGAAGCTCTCAAGACCGCCTGAGATGACCGGGCCTCACACTGACCCGAGAGGGTGAGGGTGAGGCCCCCGGCCCCCGGCGCGTAGCAGCTCGCAGCGCCGGGGTGACCGCGCCCACCTCGGAGCGCGCAGCGCCCGCAGGGGGAGTGCAGGCGCCCGCGTCTCGGAGCACCGGGGCCAGGGCTGTGTGCGCTGCGTCCTGCTCCGCTGGCGCTCCGCACGCCGCAGCGCACACAGCCGGGGGGCAGCCCTCAGACGCGCAGCGCCTCTCCAGGCGGCGGGGCGGTGTGCTTGGCGTCCTGCTCCGCTGGCGCTCCGCACGCCGCCAAGCACACCGCCAAGGGCCGCGCCAGCGCGCAGCGTCACGCCCCGTGGGGCGGCGCCGGGGGCAGGCCGCTACCGCGCCCTGCCCCCTCAGCCCGCGCTTCGCGCTGGCGCCGCCGGAGACGCCGTGCAGGCGCGGACCATGAGGGCGCCGCTGCGCGTCGCCGATCTCAGATGATCGCGCCGCGATCTTTTTTGCGCATTCTTCGTGCGCCCACACGACAAGCGGTTATACTATGGGGGTGAGCGAGATATGAACCCCTCGCCGCGGACTGGAGCCCGCCGTGAACATCGACCTCGCCGCCGCCGTCGCCCTTCGTGACAGCCTCAAGTACGACACGTCGTCGTTGAAGCTGCTCCCCGCGCGCCTTGAGGCGCTGCGTTCCGCCGAGTCGATGCTCCGCGAGATCGCTGCGAACGGATCCCGCTCGGCGAAGGTCGGGGCCGCGAAGGCCCTTGAGCAGATGAACCACAAGATGCCCTCGTTTCAGGTTCTCGCAGTCGAGAACGCCTTCAAGGCGCTCGACATGACGGTGGACCTGCTTCGCCCCCTGTGAACTTAGTCCCCCAACCCAAACCTCTTGGAGCCCGCCATGAACCTGTCTGACTTGACCGCCCTGTTCAACGCCGTCCACCCCAACATCGCGGCGCTGGCCGCGCTGGTGACCAGCGTAGGCGCCGCCTACGCCGTGGTGGCCCAGCGGGGTCAGGTCGCCGCCGCCAACGCCACCGCCGCCACCGCGGCGGCCAAGGTGGAGGTGGCAGAGCTGGAGGCGGCCGTCGCCTCCGACGCTGTCGTCGGCGTGGCCCGGGCCGCCGCGGGCGCGGAGGTGAGCGAAGCCCTGGCGGCCCGCGCCGCCACGGCTGTCGTCGTCGTAGGCCGTGACCCGGCCTGCGCCTTGGCGCAGCTGCTCCGGGCAAAGGGCTGGCCCGTCGTCTCGGCGATCTCGCCCGACGACGCGGGCGCCGCCCAGGCGCTGATGGCGGCGGATCTCGCCGTCTTCGACTCGCTCAGCGAGGCCGAGGGCCTCCGGTTGTTGGAGTACACCGAAAGCGTGGTGGCGCTCACGCCGCCGCGCACGCTGTACGTGGACTCCGCCTGGGGGCCCAAGGCCACGCTGGCCAACATGATAGCCACCGTGGCCGGGCATGTGCAGGCCCGGGCGCTCGACGGGCAGGCCGCCCGTCGCATCATGCGCCTCTACCGCCCGCCGGTCGAGGTCGAGGGGGCCGACCCCGCGACCGTTGGCCTCACGCCCGCCACCCCTGTCGCGGTCGCCGAGGCGAAGGCCCAGGCGCAGAGCGCCCTGGCCGCCGACGTTGACCGGCGGGTCGCCGAGTTGATCGCCGAGGCCCGCGGGGGTCGCCGCACGCACGGCGATCTCCTTCCGGGGGACCACCCGGCGCCCAGCGCCCCCGTGCGGGAGCTGATGCTGGACGTGTAGACCCCGAGCGGGCAGCCCCGCTCAGCGTGTCCCAGGCGAGCCCGCGTGGACTCGCTTGGTTTGCTCTGGGCGCGGCCTACGGGCGCGGGCGCCGCAGCGCGGGTATACTCGGCGAATCCTCCGAGGTAGCCCGCGATGCCTTCACGGCCTCCCCCTACGAAGCCCGCTCAGCCCGCTCAGCGCGGCGGGCTCAAGACCCGCATCACCGACATCGTGACAGAGGCGCTCGGTAGCGTCGGTCTCAGAATGTGGGCGAGCGTCGGCCAGCGGCGCGTCGCGACTCCGACCGCCGACCCCGAGAGCGGCCGCGCCTCGGCGCCACCACCCCAGACCGCCCCGGCCGCCGCCCCCGTACCGCCCGAGCAGCGCGCGGCGCCCCCCGCTGCTACCACGGCCTCGGCGCCTCCCCCAGCTCATCGCCCGCCAAAGGCTCGTCGGCCTAGGGGCGCGGTTCAGCCGCTCGACATCACCTCGGCTTCGATCAGGGAGGAGCGGTCGGCGCTGGCACACCTCAAAGCCAGCTACATGTACGCCGCAAGCCGCCTCGACTCCGTGTGGAACTCCTTGTCTGGGATGGGCGACGGCGACAAGGGCAGCGGCACCCAAGTGGACATGCAGCGCGTCGAGCTCAGCGACAAAGAGTGTCGTCAGCTTTGGCGCTTCAACGGCTACGCCGACCGCATCGTCGGTGAGCTGCCGATGGACGTGAGCCGCGCGGGCTGGGCGGTGAACAGCTCCGACGTGCCCGTCGAGCAGCAACCGATGCTCGCTGAGGAGGTCACCAAGAACTTTGGCTTGGTCGTCAAGGTGCGGGAGGCGATGACGTGGGCGCGCTTGAGCGGCAACGCCGCGATTCTCGTCGTGTGCGATGAGCGCGTGCCGCCCTCCGATTTGAATTCGTACCTGATGAAGCCGCTTGGCACCTACCCGATCGACCGCATCGTCGCGCTGCACATCATCGAGCGGTGCGAACTCAGCGTCTACGAGTATGAAGGCAACCCCAACAGCAAGCACTACAGGCTGCCCAAGAGCTACATCGTGACGCCACGGGTGCCCAACGACCGTATGGCATACGGCAAGCCCGTCCACGCCTCGCGATTCATGATGTTCGCAGGACGATCGCTGCCGCCGTCGCTTCGCGTTGACAACAACGGCTTTGACGACTCGGTCTTGCAGAAGACGGCAGATGCCATCTTCGGGCGCACGTCGATCGACATGATCGGCAACACGCTCGCCCAGGAGATGCAGTACACCGTCCTCACGACTCCGGCGCTGGGCAACATGGACGGGCGCGAGCAGTTGACGCTCATGCGTGAGCAGGCCGACCTCATCGCGCAAACCAAGTCCACCCAAAACCTGATCCTGCTCCGCGAGGGTGAGACGCTGGAGAATCGTTCGGTGCAGATGCAGGGGTTCGGTGACCTCTCGGACAGCGCAACGCTCGCGCTGTGCGCTGCGGCCAACATGCCCGCGACGCGCCTGTTCGGAGAGGCCCCCGCGGGACTCAACACGGACGGCGACTCCCAAGCGCGTCTATGGGAGGCCCAGGTGGTCATCGCCCAGGAGGGCATCAAGCCGCAGCTTCGGCAGTTCTACGATGCGTGGTTCGCGTCGGCCCAGGGCCCGACAGGGGGCAAGCCCATTCGGTACGACGTCGTCTTCCCCCCCGCGACGACGCTCTCCGCGACCGAGGAGGCGACGCTCCGCCTGACCGTGAGCCAAGCGGACCAGGCCTACATCACCGCGGGCGTCTTCACGCCGCACGAGATCCAGGCGGTACGCGGGCAGCCCGGCGGCTGGCGCAAGGACATCGTCGTCCAGGCGGCGCCGCAGGACGAGCGGCAGCGCGAGGCCGACCTCAAGGCCGAGCTCGCCGAGCGCGAGATGGCGCTCATCGAGGAGCAGGCCGCAGCCGCCGCGGCGTCGCAGGGCGCCGTGGACCCCGCCGCCGTCGAGGGGGGCGGCGCAGAGCCCGCGGCCAGCGTGCCGAGCACCGAGGTCATCAGCGACGAGCGCCTGGACGCAGAGGCAGACAGCGCGGTCATCTGGATTGAGTTCCCCGACGAGGCGGCGCAAGAGCACGCGCAGCTCGTTCGCAGCATCGAGCAGAACGTCACGGCCCTGGCCATTGAGCCCGAGACGAAGCCTCACATCACTCTGCTCTACCTCGGCGTGCTCCGGCGACCTCAGCAAGACGTTGAGGTGATCAAGCGCGTCATGGACGAGTTCGGCAAGTCGTGGCCGGTCTTCAAGGTCGTGACCGAAACTGTGATGACCTTCCCGCCGCACGACGATGAGGACCGTCATGCCGTGACCCTGGCGGTACGCGAAGGGGACTGGCATCTGGAGCGCATCAACGCCCACCTCACCCGGCGACTGGCGCACCTGATTCAAGCCGAGCAGTTCGCCCAGTTCAAGGCGCACGCCACGCTCGGATACGCACGCCTCAGCGCCGAGGTGCGCGAGGAGATGATGCAGCAGCCCGTGCCTCCCATCGAGTTCACCGCGACGCGCCTGCGTCTCGTGATGAACAGCAAAGTTGTTCATGAGACGGTGTTCCCGGGTCACGGCTGGCCGGGCAGCATCGCCAACATCTGACCTTCTCCACCAGCCACCAGTACAGAGGTTCGCATGTCCACCGACCGTTCACCCTACCGATTCCTGCAGGACGACGCGTATGAACAGCGCGCCAAGAACGCCATCCAGATCGCTCGGAACGTGAGCAAAAAGTTCGGCGCGCCCGCGCTCATCGCCTCGCTGTTCGTGCTGGCGATGTGCGTCGGCCCGGACCAGATCGATGACGCTGAGCAGATCGTCGATGACGTGGCGTCGGACTGCCATCGTCGTGCGAAGGAGGATCTCGGCGCCGCGCCGCGGGGCTCCGTCGCCGCGGCCCAATGGCAGAACGCCGTGGCCGATCTGCATCTGGCGTACCTCGACGTCGAGGCCGCGAAGCTCCAACTGAGCTGGCTGGAGCGGTTGTCGTCCGCCGAGGTGCAGGACGACGAAGAGCCCGAGCCCGAGCCCGAGCTTGAGGCCCACGCGCCGTCCGCCGCCTCGGACACGGACGACCCGCCCAAGCGCAGTCGCGCCAAGAAGCCCAAGAAAAACGCCCCGTCCGATGAGGCCGCGCCCGAGTGAGGCAGCCCGGCAACATCGCCGGGGTCATGCGCAACTCGTACCCGGCGCGCATCGAGGCCGACTACAGGCAGGAGCTTGTAGCGCGGCCTTCTGCCGCCGGGGCCCTGGTCATGGCCCGCGTCATGCGCGCCATCGAGCAGGCGCAGCGCGAGTACGCCGAGAAGGTCGAGCGTGAGCGCGAGCTCGGGCTGCGCGACGATGCAGAGGCGCCCTACGACCCAGCACGCGCCCTCGTGCTGGTCCAACGAGCCCTCGCCGGAGCGCAGATCGGCTACACCGAGCAGTACGGCAAGGTGGAGACCGATGCGCTCATCCAGCGCGCCCGCGCGGTCGATGCGCTCGCGACTCGCATTCAGGTCGAGATCGCCAAGTCGGTGCCTGGCATTCGCACCCTCGGCGACCCGTCGAGCAGCTTCATCTTGCAGCAGGCGTGGGCGCGAGAGAACGCGGCGCGCATCAAGACCATCGACTCGGACTTCTTCGAGCAGGTGGCCGCCGAGGTCATCGACGCCGTGCGCGCTGGGCGCAGCACGACGGCCTTGGCGAAGACGATCAGCGAGCGCACCGGCGTCGCCGAGAGCCGCGCTGCGTTCTTGGCCCGCGACCAGATCTCCAAGCTCAACGGCAAGGTCGTCCAGGCGCGGCAGCAGGGCATCGGCGTCAAGAGGTATCGCTGGCGCACGGTCGGCGACGAGCGGGTGCGCGACACCCACCGCGCCAACGACGGCAAAATCTTTCCGTGGTCGGACCCGCCGCCACTGACCGGCCACCCAGGACATGACTTCAACTGCCGGTGCTTCGCCGAGCCAATCTTTGACGATGAGTTCCTCGACGACAGCCCAGACGACTCGCCGGAGCTGCGCGCCGCGCAGCAAGAGGCTGAACGCCGCGTCAACGAGCGCATCGCCGCGCGAGCCCAGCGCGCCGCCGAGAAGGCCGCGGCAGAGGCCCGCCTCACGCAAGCCGCCGCCGAGCGTCGGGTCGCGTTCCTGCGAGAGCTGGAGCAGCAGGTACGCCGTGAGCAAGCGGCGGCGGCGGCTCGCGCAGAAGAACAGCGCCAAGCCCTCGTCGAGCGCATCCAGCGGGAAGCTCGGGAGCAGCTCGTGGCGAAGCCAGGTGAGCTGCGCGTCCCAGGCGGCGGGCTGGTTCGGCTGTCCGACGACGGGCAGTCAATGACTCTGACCCTGCCCAACGGGCGGCAGCGTGTCGTTTCTTTCAGCGACGCTTGACGCTGTGGGCGCTTCTATGGTATCTGCCAAGCAAGATGTGGATTCAGCGCCCGCTGCAACCCACTACCGCTCAGGAAGCTCCCCCTACACAACCAGGCGTGTGTTGGGCGTCGCGACAGGACCGCGCAGACGACGGAGCTACTTGGACCGCGTACCGCGCCGATGATGTCGGCTCGGAGCTCGCCGCGCCCGTCGAGCACCCAGACGGCAGTTGGCGCACGGAAGGCGCCATCGCTCGCCCGGGCGTGCTCATCTACCGCGAGGGCGGGCGCGAGGTTCGTGAGCTGGTGCCCGAGGAGGTACTCTACGACGAGGAGCACCTTCGCCTGCTCCGCGATGTGGTCGTCACGCTTGAGCATCCAGACCAGATGGTCAACCCGACGAATCAGGAGCGGTTCAACGCGGGGAACATCTCGGGTGAGGTGCGCAAACTGGCCGATGGCAGCATCGGCGCGCCGATCATCCTGCGCCGCGACGATCTGCTCAACGCGGTCAAGACGCGCGCCAAGACCGAGCTCAGCGAGGGCTACCGCGCCGAGATTCGCAACGAGTCCGGCGTTCATCCTGTGTACGGGCCTTACGACCGCGTTCAGACCAAGCGCGTTCCCAACCACGTCGCCGTGACTGGCCGGGCCCGCGGCGGACGCACCTTGGCGATTCGGCTTGACGCCGACGGAGACTCCGAGCCGATGCCTGTGGCGTCGCTCGCGCAACCTCAACCTCGCACCGCACCGAGCGGGCGTAAGGAGACTGCTGTGAAAACCCCCGCCCTCATGGCGCTGCAACACTTGGTGGACGGCTTCGGCAAGGTGCGCCTCGACAACATGAGCGAGGAGGAGGCCTCCGCCAAGGCGATGGAGGTGCTGCAAGGCGCCGCTGGCATCGACGGTCGCATCACGAAGGCGCTCGGTCAAGCCGCCTCCATGGACGAGATGCGCGCCCAGAAGGCCGCGCTGGAGAAGGCGCTCGCCAAGGTGCAGGGCGACCTCGCGACGGTCGAGGCCGAGAAGGCGCGGCTCACCCAGGCCAACGCCGAGATGAAGACCGAGCTCGACGCCGCCAAGGCCGACATGGCCAAGGTGATCGAGCCCGAGATGGCCGTGGCGCAGGCCCTCGACGGCGACATGCCCACCGACCCCCTCAAGCGCATGGACAACGCCCGCGCCGACTCTTTGGCCGAGCGTATCCACAAGTCGCTGGCCGCCCGGGCGCGGGCTCACGACATCGTCACGGCGAAGGGCTTCGACGTGAAGACGCTCGGCGTGAACCTCGCCAAAGACCCGCTGCGCAAGGTCAACCAGGCCGTGGCCGCACGCTTCGACTCGGAGTACGCCAAGGCCGACGCCAACCCCGCCGAGATCGAGGCTCGGCTCAAGATGGAGCACGCCGCCCTCAAGGCGACGCGCAACGACTCGGCCGACCCGAAGACCAACGGCATGGACTTCCTGCGGTTCGACGGCATGGTCGGCGCGGACCGGCGCGACTCGGAGCAGATCACCGTGTCCGTCGGCGAGATCCCCCTCGGTTCGTTCCTCATGCCGCGCGCCAACCAGCGCGCCAACTGATCCTCTCGTTCACCGGGCGCGAGCCCCCTGGAGTCTCACATGGCTGCCTTGTCCCCCACCGTCGGCCAGCGTCCGTCGGACGTTCGCCGTCAAAACGCGGTGCCCCTCGCGGGCGATGTCGCCGCGCTGCCCCCGCTGGCGATCTATGAGGCCGTGGACGTGATCAACAGCGCCGGTCGCGTGCTGGAGACCCGCACGGTCACCGTCGCCTCGGCGACGAACGCCACCGAGTACAGCCTCACCGTCAACGGCGAGGCCACCGTCACCTACACCTCGGACGGCTCGGCGACCCAGGCGGAGATCGCCGCGGGTCTGCTCGCGGCCTGCCAGGAGAGCCCCGAGTTCGGTGAGCACGTCGCCGCGACGTACATCGACTCCACCAGCTTCCGGCTCACCGCCCACACCCAGGGCAACGCCGTCGCGTTGACCTCGCCCCAGAGCAGCGGCGACATCACGATCAGCTCGCTGACCGCCAACGTCGCCGCCGACCGCTGCTACGCGGGCCGCGCCGTCGTCATCAGCGAGACCGACAGCAACAGCAACAACCTCGGCGGCGTCGTGCTCTCCACGCGCTTGGTCGCCGACGTGTGGACGCTCACCGTGACCTACGCCGCGAGCGAGCGGTATCGGTGTAAGCTCACCTTCGAGGGTCAGTCCTACGACTTCGACGTGGTCGGCAACACGGACACGGCGACGACGGCCTCGGACCTCGCCGCCCAGATCAACGCCAAGATGCCCACCAACACCGTCGTCGCCGCCGCGGGCGCCACGACCGTCACGCTGACCAGCGAGAAGCCCGGCGCGCCCATCGAGAACGTCTCGGTCGGCGTCGCTACGGTGAACGTCAGCCGGTTGACCCTGGCGCACACGACCGCCAGCGTCGGCACGGACCTCAACCGCGTCTTCGCTGGCGTCTCCATCCGCCGATACGACAACGAGGCCGACGCCGACACGCAGCTCAGCTTCTACCCCGCGGGCGACTGCATCCAGGCGCTTCGCCAGGGCGAGATCTGGGTGGACTGCTCCAGCGCCGTGACCGCCATGTCCAACGTCTTCGTCGAGACGGCGACGGGTGACGATCAAGGGAAGCTGTTCTCGACGACCAGCGCGACCCGCGTGCTGCTCAAGGGCGCCTCGTGGGACCGCTACCGCGCCGCCGATGGCCGCGCCGTCGTCCGTCTCCTGCGCGCGGCCTGATCTCCACACCTCACCTAGCCCGCCCGGCGGGCCACGGAGCACCCGATGTCTCTCTTCTTGGTCCCTGATCGTCAGGGCGTCTTCCATGGCTCGCTGGATGAGTCGGCGCTCGACAGGGAGATCAGCCGTCTGTCTGAGGACGGTGAGCTCAACCAGTTCGCGTTCGGCGAGAAGTGCAACCAGCTCTACAAGGCGCGGTTCGACAGCATCTTGGAGAAGATGTCGCCTGACCGGCGCAAGCGCGTCCACGCCTCGGTGGGGCATGGGTTGTCGCGCGAGGTCGCCGAAGACCTCAAGCGGTACAACGTGCGCTTCGACAGCGAGAAGGAGCGCCTCGACAGCGACGGCGTCTTCATGACCCGCGAGCTGAGCTTCCGGCTCAGCAAGATCATCGAGCAGGTCAAGGTCGCCGCGACCTCCTACGACCTCTTCGCCTTCAACGAGAGCGTGCCGATCGGCGCCAAGTCCTTCAAGGCGCGGCGCATCGAGCACTTCGGCGAGGCGCGCATCTACCGCGGCGGCAGCAGCATCGGCGCGACCCGCACCGCGATGTACGAGGAGGACTTCAAGATCCATCACCTCGTCACGTCGGTCGGCACCGACATGTTCGAGACGATGGCCCAGAACTTCGCGGGTGAGAACATCACCCAGCGCGAGATGGCCGCCGCCAAGGAGGTGCTGTACCTTGAGGCCGACCGTCTGTTCTGGCAGGGCGACGCGATGGCCGGGCTGTACGGCGTCCTGTCGTACCCCTTCCTGCCGCGGATGCACCTGGCCGTGCCGTTCTCGTCGGCCTCGACGGGCATGGAGATCGTGCGCGAGCTCAACCGCGCCGCGTCTGACGCCGAGGAGCGCAGCCACGGCACGATGCGGCCCACCGCCTGCGTCATGTCGCACCAGCTCTACAACTACATCGCCCAGGAGCCCCTGGACACCAGCGGCGGTGACATCACCATCTTGGAGTACTGGAAGCGCACCAACAGCCAGGGCATCCAGAACGTCAAGAAGGTGGACCGTCTCACCGGCGCTGGACCCAGCGGCGAGAACGGCATCTTCTTCTACGCCGAGGGCAGCCAAGGCCCCCTGCTCACCATGCCGCAGCCCTTCGCCGTCTTGCCGCCGCAGGCTCACGGCTTCGGCAACACCACCTACATGTACTGCACCATCGGCTCGATCTACATGCCCTACGTCGGCAACCAGTGTCTCGCCTGGGTGCCCGAGTCCTGATAGTGAGCGCGCTGCGGCCTAACCGCCGCAGCGCGCCCGCGCGCGTGTTCCTCTCATCACCCCAAACACCGGCAGAGACATGAGCACACCCAACAGCTCCAGCGATCTCGGCTCCAGCCCGCGGCCCTCCAAGCCGAAGTCCACCAAGACGCGCACGACGACCGACAAGCCGAGCATCGACAAAGGCCCAGTCGTCGTGCGATCGCTCGTGAAGCACGAGATCACCATCAGCCGCTCCAAGCGAGGCACGGGCGGCAAGCTGATCCGCGCCAAGAACGGCGCGCGCGTCGTCGTGACCCTGGTGCTGGGCTCCATCCTCGACGACAAGCGCCCCGAGAAGCCGTCGCCTCAACTTGAGCTGTCTCAAGCGGAGTGGCGTCGGTTCATGTCCGACAAGGCGTCACGCCAGGCCATCGACGGACTGCGCAAGACCGGCCAGATCCTCGTGCTGAACGACTGACATGGCGCTCTCGGCCTCACAGGCGTTCGCCGTCTACGCATCGGCTGAGCTCCAGGCGGACACGCGGAAGGACAACTTCCTGCTGCTCGCCGCGGAGCGCGTTGATGAGACCGTGTTTGGCGACCAGTACGGTGAGGCCGTCGCGCTCATGGCGTGCCACCTGATGACGCTCTCACCGACGACAGCCGCCGCCGCGACGACCGCCCACAAGGGGGTGGCCTCGACGAGCGCCGAGGGGCTGAGCATCAGCTTCGAGGCCGCGCCGTCGTCGGGCACAGCGACCGACGTGTGGTTGTCCCGCACCACCTACGGCAGCAACTACCTCGCCATCAAGAACGGTCGGGCCAAGCTCTGGGCCCAAGTCGTGCGCGCCTCGGGGTCGGCAAGTCCTCGACGGAGGACGGGGCGATGAGCGTCACGATCAAGGACAACCGAGCTGACTACGACCTCATGCTCAAGGCCGTGAACGACGCCAGCATGGGGCTCTACGTCGTCGTGGGCATCACGGGCGACAAGGGCTCTGACCTCGTGACGATCGGCGCCTACAACGAATACGGCAGCGAGGACGGCAAACGCCCGCCCGAGCGGTCCTTCTTGCGCGCCACCTACGACGAGAAGCGCGAAGAGTACGCCGGGATGGTGTCCACGGGGCTCGACCAGGCCATGACGGGCAGGGGCACCGTGCGCACGGCGTTGGACCGTGTGGGGCTGCGCGTGTCCACCGACGTGAAGCTCCGCATCCGCCGGGGCATCCTGCCCGAGAACGCGCCGATCACCATCTTGCGCAAGGGGAGCTCCAAGCCCCTCGTCGATACGGGCCGCCTGGTTCAGTCCATCTCGCACGAGGTGCGTGGGTCTGGTGGAGGTGCCTCGTGAGCGCATCGGTCATCCTGGCCGCAACTGGCGCCGTGAGCATCACCCGCCGCCGCCCAGCCGCCGTCAGCTACGACAGCAGCGGGCGCGTTGTGCCGCCGAGTTTCACCGACACCACCATCGTCGCTTCTGTGCAGTCGGGCGGAGCGTCGCGCTCGCTCGTGCACAACCCCGAGGGCGAGCGTCAGGCGCAACGGCGCCGGGTGATCACCGAGAGCGAGCTCCGGGCCGCCGACCAAGACGCGGGCACGCTCGCCGACCGCGTGCTTATCGACGGGCTCGTCTACGAGGTGCAGACCGTCAAGAGAGTCGTACATCTTCTCCCCCACTACGCGGCCGACGTGCTCGCGCTGCAAGAGGAGGAGAGCTGATGCGACCCACCCGCGAGCAGGTACTCCAGTCCGTGCGCGCCGTGCTCAAGCCACTGGCTCAGCCAGATGGCGCCGCGCTCACCGACGCGCAACTTGTGGTCGCCTACGGCAAGGGGCCTCGCCCGGCGCTGCCTTACCTCACGATCCACCTGCTCTCCGCGAACGTGCCCGTCGGCACCGACGCTGCGCCGCCCCGGGCCGCCGCGCGCATTGTCGTCAACACCGAGGCGGCAGGGTACATCTACACCCTCACGCTCGGCGAGCTCACCATCAGCCACACCCGCCTCGTCGCCGACACCAACGCGACCGTGGCGACGGCGCTGGTCGCCCAAGCCAACGCGGCCTCAAGGTACACCTACGCCGCGGTTCTGGCAGACACGCCGACCGCGTTCTGGCTGTTCGACGCCCTCGGGCGTGTACCGCACCATGCTCACGGCAACGCCCTGCAGGTCGAGGCCGACCGTGAGACGGTGTACTTTCCCCAGGGCGCGCGCTCGTTCACGGTGGAGCTGCAAGGCTTCGGGCAGACGACGGAGGACTGGCTGACCGACATTGAGCTTGGGCTCAGCACGCCCGCGGCGCTCCAGGCCATGACCGGTCAGGGCCTCAGCTTGCGCACGCTCTCCGGCACACAGCCGCTCCCGCAGCTCATCGACACGAGTTTCGAGGGCCGTTTCGTGCTGGAGCTGATCGGCACCTACTCCGCGTGGTCCACGCCCATCCTGGCGACCACGCTCGACACCATCGAGTTTGAGGGCACCCTCCAGATTGAGGAGGCCGACGAGGCCCAGCCCGACGACCCGCTTACCCTCACCTTCGACATGGAGCTCTGATGAGCGCGACGCACGACCGGCGTATGCTTGACGTGGAAGTGACCCTGGCCGCCGTTCCCGCGGGGCGAGCGTCCTTCGGCACGGTGGCGTACTTCTGCGACCAAGCCACCAACAGCCTCGACAGCCAGCGCACCGTGACCTACGCCTCCTACGCCGAGGCCGAGGCCGCCGAGGCGGCGGGCTTCATCAGCTCGACGACGTTGGAGGTGCTGCGCAAGGCCTTCGCGCAGAAGCCCAAGCCCGCCAAGGTGCGGCTGGTGCGCGTGAACGTCTCCGGCGCCGAGACCTACGCCCAAGCCCTCACCGCCGTGCTCGCGCTGACCAAGGATTTCTACGGCGTCGCCATCGACAGCCGCACGGACTCGGTGCAGGTCGCGATGAGCTCCGCGGTGGAGAGCAGCACCGTCCATCGCATGATGTTCATCTTCCAGTCCAACGACGCGGACTGGTTGACCTCGGGCTTGCCCGCGGTGTTCTCGGCCATCGCCACCCGTGAGCGCACGATCGCGTTCTACCACGACGACGACACCGAGCGCGCCGACGTGGCCTACCTCGCGAAGATGCTGGCCTTCAACCCGGACCAGACCGCTGCGGGCTGGGCGCCTCAGCAAGTGCTGGAGGTGGACGACACGGCGACGATGACGGACACGCAGGCCGACTTCATCATCGCCAACTACTGCAACGTGGGGCTGCCGTTCGGGCCTCACACCTTCCAGGTGGCCGATGGCGTGACCGCCACGGGCCGCGACATCGGCCAGCAGTACGCCGCCGACGTGCTGCGCCAACGCATCATCGAGGACATCACCGCGGCGTGGTCGGCTGCCACCAACGCGGGCGGCAAGTGGCCGGTCAACATCGCCACCCAGGCCGCGATCAACGCCATCGCCCAGGGCCGCATCGAGCGCATGGCCGCGGTCGGTCACTTTGAGCCCGGCCAAGTCGTCATCGAGAACCAGACCATCACCCAGGACGACATCGACGCGCGCCGCCTGCGCCTCAATGTCGCCATTCAGTACGCCCAGAGCACGATCCGCATCGAGCTGCCGATCGGGCTCAGCACGTCCGCCGTTGTGGAGGAGTAGAACATGGCCCAATCCTGGTCCTTCAAGCACATCTCGCTCACGATCAACGGCGTGCTGCTGTCCGGGTTCGACGACTCTGGAACCATCGAGTTCACGGAGGAGGCTTCGGCCACCGCGACCTTCGGCGCTGACGGCAAGCTCACCCTCAGCAAGAACTCCACGGACCACGTCAACGTCGGCATCACGCTCAAGCAGACGAGCCCGTCGATCGCGTACCTGAACGAGCTGATGCGCGCGGCGCGCATCTCGCCCGTGCAGATTCCGCAGACCCTGTCGTTCTACGACCAGGTGAGCGGGACCGTCTACGGCGGCCGCGCGTACTTCCTCGGGATGGACGCCAACACCATCGGCAAAGAGGCGGGCGCGATCAAGTTCAACATGGTGCTGGAGAACGGGCGCGACACCAAGATCCTCAACGCCTTGTCCTTCGGCTGATGACCTGGGTGCGGTGGTCGCTTCTGTCCACCGCGCCGCCCATACAACCCCGGCTCAACGGAGCTCCAACACATGCCCCCAGCGCACACTCTAGAGTTCTTGCTTCAGTTCACTGTTCCCGACGGCGATGAACGTGAGCACCAGTACACCGCCATCCCGACGCCCGCCGAGGAGGGCATGGGCATCTCCATGCGCTTGATGGGCATGGTGTCGGCCCCGTCGCTGAGCGCGCTCGGCGGCGTCATGGTGCCGATCCTGCTGCGCGCCCGCGGGTCGAGTGTGGTCGATCTGCTGGACGACCCCGATCTGCTGGGCAACGTGGTCAACGCGCTCCAGTCCGCAGACCTGGCGACGACCGGCGCCGCGGTGTCCGCCCTGCTTCAAGACCCGAAGAACGTCCAGTTCTTGCGCACGACCCTCTTCCGCACCGTGCATCGCGACGGCAAGTCCCTGGCCGACGCGGTGGAGTTCAACGCGGCCTTCACGCGGAACTACGGCGAGCTGTACGCGGCTCTGTGGGAGGTGATCCGGCTCAACGGTTTTTTCGCCTTGCCCTCTACCTGGGTCAGCGCGGCGAAGAAGCTCAGGGCCGAGCTCGACCAAGCGACCTCGGCCAGCCCGACCGACGCGCCGACCGGCTGATCGATGCCCTTCGGCATGACCCGCGTGTGCTCCGCGCGCGAAGCCATGCCGAGGCCGCGGGCGTCGATCCGTTCATCTGGCGCATCGTCCGTGCGGGCAAGGGGTCGCTCACCGACCTCAAGACCGTGTGGACGTGCCATGACCTGTTTGACGCCCACGCCGTCCTCGACCTTGAGGCCGCCGAGGCACAGGTGACGCAGGACTTCGTGGAGGCCGAGCAGGCCAAGGCTCAACGCGCGCGGTAAGGAGACGATATGGCGACCACCCTCCGAGAGCTGCTCATTCGCGTTGGCGTCGATGCCAACAACGCGAAGGCGTCTCTGGCCCAGGTGGACGCAGGCGTGAACCGCGTGAAGTCTGGATTCCAGAACCTCGCGACCTTCGCCGCGGCGGCCACAGCCGCCATCGGCAGCGCGGGGCTCGGGGCCCTCCTGCTCGCTTCTCAGGCCGCGGCGACGGCCAAGACCTTGGACTTGCAGTCCAGGGCGCTCGGCGTGCAGGTCGAGCGGTATCAGGAGCTCACCCAGGCCGCGGCGACGTTCGGCGTGGAGCAGCAGGACTTGGCCCAGGTGCTCACGAAAACGACGCTGGCGCTTCAAGCCGGCGCGGAAGGCAGCGAAGCCCAGGCTGATGCATTCAAGAGGCTGGGGCTCGACATCAAGGCCACGCTGGGGCTGAACCCTGATGAGCGCCTGCTCCGCTTGGCCGACGCCTTCAAGGCCGTGTCCAGCGACGTGGAGCGCCTGTCCTTGGCCAATGCGTTGTTCGGCGATGATTTGGCGGTGAAGCTGCTGCCTCTCCTCACCAGCGGCTCCCAGCGCCTCAACGAGCTCGGCGCCGAGGCGCGGGAGCTCGGCATAGTGCTCAACCGCGAGAGCATCGACGCGAGCCTAAAGTTCGCCAAGGCCCAGGGCGAGGTGCTGCGGTTGATCGAGGCGCTGCAGCTCCGCATCGGCGTCGCGCTCTCTCCCGCGCTGACGAAGATCGCTACCCGACTGGTCGAGTGGTACAAGGCTAACGAGCAGGTGATCGGCCAGCAGCTCGACCACTACGCCGACGTGCTGTCGGACGGCTTGGAGAGCATTGCCGACGCGCTGGGCCGCATCGACAAAACCATCGGCGGGGCTGAGGGCTGGGCAAAGCTCGCCGAGTACATGGCGCTTCTGGCTGGTGCTCGCGGCGCACAGACCGTCGCAGGCCAGCTTTGGGAGATCGCCGCAGGCGCCAAGGACTCGACGTTCGGCATCGCGCAGCTCACGCCGACGCTGATGCAAGGCGCGTCGAAGTTCACGCAGTACACGATGGCCGTGCTCAAGCTCAGTCATGCGCTGGGCTTGCTGCGGGCCTCTCGGCAAGCCCTCGGGAATCGGTTGGAGGTGCTGGGCGACCTTGGCTCAGTCGTGCAGATGCTCCGCACGATCAAGTCGCTCGGGCTGGGGCTGGGGCTTACCACCGTGCTCACCCAGGCGGGCGTGCCGATGGCGGCGATGGCGGCGAGCGCCTTGACCATCAAGGCCGCGTTGACCGCCGTAGCGGTCGTGGCCGCCAAGGTGGCCGCCGTGCTGGCCGTCGTCGCTTCTTTGTTTCTCATCTTCGAGGACGTGTGGACCTGGCTGCGCGGCGGCGACTCCGTGTATGGCCGAATGCTGGAGAAGATGAAGGAGAGCGAGGGCGTGCTGGGCGCGGTCGCTCGACTGTACGAGGCGATGGGCAACGTCGCCAACGCCGTGCTCTCGCGCGTCGTGCAGTACTTCGAGCTCGTCGGCACGGTGCTGGGATTCGTGCGCGATGCGTTCACCTGGGTCGGTCAGCAGATTTACGACTTCAACGCCGCGCTGGGTGAGGTGATGCTGCCCTACATCGAGCGCGTCGCCGAGGCCCTCGGGGTCAAGATCCCCGCGTTCGTCTACGACGTGTCCGACGCCCTCAAGGCGTGGCGCGATGGTCTGGTGGACATCATCGATCTGCTGTCGATCACGCTGAACATGATCGCCAAGGTCATCGGCACCGACGCGGCCGACGCAGCAATGAAGGGCGCGGGTGGAGTCACCGACGCCAGCAACCAGCAGGCCCAGGCCCTCAAGGTCGCCAACAACGTCGGAGGACTGTTCTACGACGACCAGCAGCGCGCCCAGATGGGAGGCAGCGCAAGACGCGGGCTGACGCGCCTCGGGCGCGGCATCGGGACGGGAACCGACCTCGCGATGCTGGGCTTCCAGACGACCGCCGAGACGGCGGCCAACGCCGCCCGTGCGGTCGGGGGCTGGGCCTATGACCAGGTGCCGTCGCGGCAGGCCGCGCTCGCGGGCCTGTCGGGCCGCCCGACGCCACAGGCTCCGGTGACCGTGACCGCGCCAGTGACCATCACCATCGGCACGACCGATGAGCGCACCGCCGACCAGATCAAGCGCATCATGGCGGACCAGGAGACTCAACTGCTCAGGGCGCTCCAGAACGAGCAGCAAGGGGTCGAGCTGTGAGCCTCAAGATCACCATCGACGGCACGTCCGAGTCCTTTCTGTTCGACAACGTGGACCGCATCAACGGCGTGAGCAGCGCCACCTTGACGCAGCACAACATCGAGCGCGGCGCCGACATCACCGACCATGTGCAGCGCGCCCAGGACCGACACACCTTCTCCGCGGTGGTGACGGAGACGCCCCGTGAGGAGGATGTGCTCAGCCAGGGCACGGGGCTGGTGCGCATCCAGAACGCGAAGAACTTCCTGAGCCGGTGCTTCGGCAAGACGCTCACGCTCGCGCACCCGACCGAACCGACGCTCACGAACATGCTCCTCGCGTCGAGTTCCAACGAGCGCGTGACCGTGCGCGAGGTGCGCTTCACGCTTGAGTTCGGCCAGCTCAGCTTCGCGGAGGTGACGACCGTGCGCGTGCCGCCCAGCGCGCCGCGCTCCAACACCACGGCCGCTTCGTCGCTGCCCGACAACCAGAACCTCGGGCCCCAGGCCACGACGTCCAACACCACCAACGGCGCCGGAGCGAACGGCGCGGCAGCCGACGCGGCCTCAGCAGAGAGCCGCGACCGCTCGTACCTGCTACAGCTCGTGCAGTACGCGGGTTACCTCCAATGACCGCCTGGAGGCCGACGTGTCGGTGAGCATCCCCGCGTTCCCTGGACTGCCTTCGCACGAGCTCATCGTCACCCTGGGCGACGTGAAGGTCACCGTGCGCTTCTACTGGCGGCCTCGACTGCGGGCCTGGTACATGGACCTGCTCAGCGCGGACGGCACGACTCGGCTGATTTCGGGTCGGCGGTTGTCCCCTGGGACAAGTCCAAACATCGACCGCGTGCTGGAGGACGGGCCCGACGGGCTGCTGTTCGTGTCGGGCCTCGACGGCTACGCCCAGGCGGACCTCGGCGGGTCGCTCGTGCTCAAGTTCTTCACCCGCGCCGAGCTCGCCGAGGCCGCATCGAGCGCATCGTCAGACCTCGTGGTGGAGCTGGCCGAATGAGCCGCCCGCTGTTCATGCGCAAGGTGCTCGTCCAGATCGGCGAGCCGGGCGACGTGGGCAAGCAGTACCGCGACCTGCGCGTGGCCTTCACGGTCACGATGACGGACGCAAGCAACCCCAACGAGGCGCAGATCGAGGTGTACGGGCTCAACGAGGACAGCCTGTCCTTGGCGCAGTCCCCGACCGCCGAGATTCGGCTGATGCTCGGGTACGACGCGCCGCGACTTGTCTTCGTGGGCAACCCGGTCAAGAACGCGGTGGACATCGTGCGGCAGTCGGCTGACGTGGTGCTGCGGGTGCGCGCCCAGGACGGCGGCCGCGCCTACGGCCTTGGCCGCGTGTCGCTGAGCTACAGCCAGCCGACGCGCTTGTCCGAGGTGATCAACGCCGTCTCCAAGCAACTCGGGCTACCCAAGGACGTCGTGCGCATCGACGATGACTACGAGATCCCCGGCGGGCTGGTGCTCAACGGGCCCGCGCGCAACGTGCTCGACGACCTCGCACGGTCGCGTCAAGCGGACTGGATGATCCGCGACGGCGCCTTCGTGTGGAAGCCCCGAGGCGTTGACACAGGCGAGGAGGCCGTGGTCTTCTCCGCGCGCACCAAGAACCTCGTCGGCTCACCCATCCACAAGGACGACGGCATCGAGGTCCGCGCGCTCATCGAGCCCAACCTGCGCCCGGGCAAGCCTTTCAAGGTGGAGAGCGCGACGATCAACGGCGTGTACACGGCGCGGGCGGTGACCTTCACCGGGGACACCCACGGCAACGACTTCTATGTGACGGCCTACGGCACGCCGAGGAACGCATGAGCACCGTACCAACGTGGTCCGACGTGCTGCGCAGTGTCCTTGAAGCGCGGCTGGCACTCGTCCATACGTCGCTCCCTGCCTTCATCCACAGCTACGACCAAGCGACACAGACCGCCCAGGTGCGCATCAACATGCGCTTTACTCGGCGGTCTGAGGGCGCGCTGCTGTTCTACTCGCCACCCATCCTGCCCAACGTGCCGGTCGCGTGGCCCTCGGCCAACGGCTACAGCCTCACCTTCCCGCTCGCCGCGAACGATCCCGGGCTGCTCATCTTCTCCGAGCGCAGTCTGGACGAGTGGAAGCGGGCTACGGCCGCCGACGAGGTGCAGCCCGCTTTGCTCCGTCGCTTCGACCTAAGCGACGCGATCTTCTTGCCCCAGGGGCGGAGCCCCCACACGCCGCTCGCCTCCGACGCGCTGGCCAGCGCCGCGATGGTGATCTGCGGCACGGAGATCCGCCTCGGCGACTCGACGGCGACGGACTTCGTCGCGATGGCCGGCAAGGTGCTGACCGAGCTCAACGCGCTTCGCACGGAGATCATCGCCCACACGCACGCGACCGGCGTGGGGCCCAGCGGCCCGGCCATCGGTGTAGGCCCGACCTCAAGCTCCGTGGCCTGTGACAAGGTGAAGGTGACCTGATGAGCTTCGACGTACCCGGCCTCACCACTGACCTGACCACCATCTTCGAGGACGTCGATCCCGACGCCACGGCTGCGGACAAAGCTGGGGATATCGCCCAGGCTCTTGAGGACAACTTCACCGAGGGCTCCGGCGGAGCGGTGGACTCGGTGTTCGGGCGCACGGGCGTCGTCACCGCGCAGACCGGCGACTACACGGCGGCCCAGGTGGGCGCCGACCCCGCGGGCACCGGGGCCTCCGAGGCCGCGGCCGCAGTGGCGGCGCACGAGGGGGAGGCAGACCCCCATCCGGGCTACACGACGACCGCCGAGGCCACGAGCATCGCCGCGAGCGCCGTCAGCACGCACGAGGGCACCTACGCCCACGGCAATCTGCCCACGACCGACGAGAAGGCCGCGCTCGCGGGCACGTCGGGCACGCCCTCGACCAGCAACCGCTACGTCACCGACGCGGACCCGCGCAACACCGACGCCCGGACGCCCACGACGCACGCGCACAACGCGCACTCGGGCCTCGCCTGGACCAGCGCGGGGCACACCGGCACGGCCTCGCGGGTGGCGGCGTTTGACGGCGCCGGAGCGGCGTCTGAGGTGGCGCTGGTATCGGGCGGCGACCTTGGGGGCACCCTGGCGGCGCCGGAGGTCACCCAAGCCCGAGGGCTCCGGGAGACGAGCGGGCCGACGACCCTGACGATGGGCGCCGTCGCCGACGGACAGGTGCTCGTGCGCTCGGGCACCACCATCATAGGCGTGTACATGACCGCCTTCCTCGTGGCCTCGTGGGGCGCGGCCATCGAGGCGCACGAATCACCTTTCGCTGAGGTCATCGGAGAGTATGCCGATGGCGTCGTGGGGACTGTGGCATGAGCTTATCTGCGCTGACGTGGCAGTTCATCGGCAGCCAGTCGTTCGCCTCGGCGTCGGTCGCCGCGGCGTTCGATGCGCTCTACACGCTTGGAACCGCCGTGACCTACGCGGACGGATCGACCAGAACCCCGGGTTCGGGCAACGCCTGGACCTGGAGCCGCTTCCAGGTGCTCGGTGTCACCGAGAGCGTGTACGCCTCACCTCCGACCGGCAGCCTCGCCCAGCGGGTGATCTTCGGGGGCAGCACGACGGCCAAGACGCCGACGATGCTCGCGCCCGACACCTGGGCGACGAACACGGGCCTGGTCGGCATCGCCAAGAACGCAGGCGCCTTCAACGCCTGGGACAACGCCGCGCCGTTCACCTCCGGTGAGTTCGGGGGGTACTCGCGATGCTGGGCGACCGCCGCGGGCGCAGGCACGGTCTACGCATGGGAGAGCGCCGAGGGCGTGGTAGTGAGCTTCAACGGCAGCTACCTCGTCGCCGCGGGCGCCCTCATCGACCCCCACAGCACCGACGTCTTGGACGCCGAGAGCGACGGCCGCCGCTACGTGCTGTTCGTGTCGGGCTCGGGCGCGGCGGTAGACTCGACGTGGCAGTCGTCCGCAGTCAACGGCACTTGGCTGCGCCAAGTCGGCAACAACGGCGCGGCGCACGGTAATACCTTTGAGCCCGGCTCGGCGACGATGGTGGGCTGCCAAGCGATGCTGCAACAGCGCGTCGCAATGACCTCGACGGGACTGCGCACCAAAAGCGGAGCATGGCAACGGGCGCCCATCGCCATCCGGGCGGCAGCGGCGGCACCCAACGACTTCTTGATCGGCAGGCTGCGCGAAATCTTCCTCTTCGCCGACTCCCAGACGCCGCGGTCGTTGTCGGTGTCGAGCGTCGTCCAGGGGTGGGTGGTCGCGGCCTCGGCGACATCCGACAGCGACGCCATGCTGCTTCAGGCGTAGGAGGAGCTGCACATGGCGATGTCTGACGCGCTGCTTGAGCCTGACGGCGACTTCCCCCTCACGGGCGGCTGGGCGACCGGCGACATCGTGACGACGCAGGCGCTTCGTCGGCGCCTGCACGTCCACTTGGGCGAGTACATCGGAGACCAGACGCAGGGCCTCCCGTTCCAGGCGTGGATGAACCAGCGCCCGGCGCCGGTGACCGACATGAGCTTGACCCTGCGCCAAGCGATCGAGACCTTTCCGGGCGTGCGGGCCGTTACACGGTGGACCGTGACGCATACCGACCGCACGGTGCGCATCGAGGGCGCCGCCGTGCTGGACACGGGCGCTGAGGTGGAGATCGACGCGGCGCTCGGCGCCCAGACGAACGCCCTGCCCTTCCTTCTTCGGCTGAGGTAACCACATGCCACTCGACAGCAGCGGCTACGTCGCGCGCCGCGCAGAAGACTACGCGACCCTCATCTTCGACAGCATCGAGGCAGACACCGGGCGCACCTTGGACCGCACAAACCGCGCGGAGAACGTGCTCACCTCGCTCGTGGTGAGCCTCTCGGTCCTCCTGGCGCAGCTTGACGAAACCGCCCAAGCTGCGTTTGACATGACCGATCCTAACAACGCGACGGGCGCCAACTTCGACAACCTCATGGCGCTCGTCGGGTTGACCCGAAGTCCGGCGACGTTCAGCGTCGTGCGCTGCGGCGTGCAGAGCAACAGCGCCAACTGCTTCATTCCGGCGGGTTCGCTGGTGCAAGGCGGCGGGACCGACGGTAAGGCCCGATGGTCACTTCTGGAGGACGTGAACCCAGCGGACTGGGAGGAGCTCACCGCCATCCCGCCGGTCTACACGACGACCGCGTTGTTTCAATGCACCGAGACGGGGCCGGTCGCGGCGACGCCCGGCAACATCGTGACGATCGTGACGCCACAGCAGTTCTGGATCGCGGTGTTGAACGCCGAGGCCGCGACGCTCGGGTCGGATGTCGAGTCCTTGGCCGCCGCGCGCCAGCGCCGGGCCGCCAGCCTCCAGGGCGGCGGGAGCCGCACCCTTGGGGCGCTGCGCGCGAAGCTGGCAGCGATCGAAGGCGTGGAGAGCGTCGTCATCGTCGAGAACACGGACACCGCCGAGACCGAGGTCGAGGGCTTGACCCTGCCGGGCAACTCCGTGTGCGCCGTGATCTACCCAGACACCCTGACCGATGACCAGCAGATCGCCGTCGCCGAGGCGATCTACTTGAACTTGGCCGCAGGCATCGCATCGGCAGGGGACGAGTCGGCGACCGTGACGGGCAGCGATGGGCAGACCAAGACGATCCGCTGGCAGTACCCTACGACGGTCACCGCCAACATCGCCATGACCGGCAAGCTCGCCCCCGGCTTCGCCTTGGCCGACGTCGAGGCCGACGTGGAGAGCAACGCGACGGACGCCGTGAACCTCCTCGGCCCGGGTGAGACGCTGCTGCTGCAAGACCTGTGGGCGGCGATGCGCGCCGTGACCGGCGTGCGCGGCGAGACGGTGACGATCAACGCCAGCGCGACCAACCTCACATGCCTTGCGACCCAGGTGATCGTGCCCGGCACCGTCGCCTTCACGGTCGCGCCATGAGCGACACGAACAGCACGCAGCGGGCCGAGGTTGAGCTTCAGTACATGCCGGACTTCGCCGCGCAGCTTCAAGGCCTGCTGCTGGCGCAGGACCGCGGCAAGACCAACTGGAGGGCCATCGCCAAGGGCATCGGCGATGCGATGCAACTCGTAGAGAACGATCTCTTCGACCTTCCGCTGTCGATGACCTTGAGCTCGGCGACCGACGCGGCCTTGGACAAGGTGGGTGCGATCGTCGATGAGCCGCGCCTGGGCCTGGACGACGAGGCGTACCGACGCTTCATCCGCGCCAAGATCCTCGTCAACATGAGCGAGGGCTCGCCGGAGGAGCTGCTCACCATCTTCCGGGCCATCACAGGCAGCGACGACTGCCGCCACTTCGATATGTTCCCCGGCGGATTCACGCTGGTGACCATTCGGCAGACGCCGATGAGCGACGCCGAGATGCGCCGCGTGCGGCGCATGATGCTCGACGCGAAGGCCGCGGGCGTCGCGATGGAGCTCATCGAGGCGTTGCCAGGATACTTCGGTTTCGACACAGACCCGGACTCCACCGGCTTTGAGATCGGACCATTCGCGAGGATCATCGAATGAGTGAAAAACCAACAGTCGGTGTCGTTGAGTGGGCGGTCGGCCCAGGCGAAAACCTCAGCACGCCGAGCGCCGCCCGCGTGCAGACCGGCTTCGCCAACCTAGTGCCGCCTACCGCTGGGCACCTGAACTACGTCCTCAACAACTTCGGCGCGCACCTGGCGTACCTCAAGGACGCCCCCGGTGGGTACGACACCGTACAAGACGCCATCGACAGCCTCATCGCGCCCGCGACCTCGCCGGACAACGTGAACCAGGTGTTCGTGCTCAACGGCCAGATCCTTGGGGCGCCTTCGGCGAGCATCGACCCGGCCATCAGCGGGACCGTGGCGGTGCAGGACGTCTGCGCGACCGGGCGCTTCATCGTCTGGGCCTCGCTGGCGACCGGGCCCTTCGTCGCCGAACTCGACGGCACAGCGGCCCAGACCTTCGCCAGCTCGCACGGAGCGGGGGCAACGCGCATCGCGACCGATGGGCGCGTCATCGTCTGGGTGAACGGCAACTGGGTCGAGTGCTACGAGTTCGACGAGACGACCGACACCTGGGACCAGCTCTGGGACTACGACCACGGCGGCACGGTCAACGACGTGGCGATCTGCGACGGCCGGGCCTACATCGTCGGCGCGGCGGTCGCCAACAACGCGGCGCGTGCCCTGAGCTTGACCGATGGGTCGGTGGTCTGGAGCTTCAACCACGGCGCCGAGCTCAAGAGCGTCGCCGCGGGCAACGGCGTCGTGATCATCGCGGGCGACACGTCCACCCTGGCGAGCGCGGTCGAGATGCGCGCGCTACACGCGGCGACGGGACGGGACGCCGCCGGGGACGGCGCGAACGGCGCCGACACCACGGGCAAGGCGTGGAACCTCGCTGTGGCCGGTGGCGTCGGCTACTGGTGCCTCGCGGCCAACAGCCACGGCATCTACCTGAACACGCCAGGCACGCCCGACATCAACGTCTACGGCTACGAGGGCACCAACTACGGCAACATCGCCGTGAGCGGATCCCCCGTGCGCATGGCGGTGACGGAGGATCTGCTCCTCGTGGCGACCGCGGGCGCAACCGACGTGCTGTACGCCTACGACGCCCGCACCTTGCGATGCAAGTGGCTGGTCAAGAACAGCCTGGGCTACGGCGCCGTCGCCATCGACGCCACCCGGGCCTACTTCGGCGTGGCGACCGCCCCTGGCGGCCCGTCCACCATTGTCCAGGCCGTCTCCATCGGCCCGGCGCAAGGCCTGTTCTCGACCACGTCCTACCTCGATAGCGCCTTGGTCGGCTCGCCCAACCTCCAGCGGATTCGCCGCCTCACCCCTATCCAGTAAGGAGCCGCCCATGTCGGCCTTTGAAAAGTCCGTGCGTCTGTCTCTGCTCGAAGCGGGGCGTCGCCCGACCTGGCGCGTCCAGGCCGACGCAGACCCCTCGCTCGTGCCCCAGGGCGCCAGCGCCGGGGTCGGGCTCAACGTCGGGGACGGAAACGCCACCCAGACGCTCCTGCTGGTGCGCGTGCGTCGCACGGTGTCAGCTCGCACGGCGACCGTCGTGGTGAGCACCGTGGACCTCACAGACACCTACGAGCTCATCCTCGGCGGCACGTCGGTCACCTACGACGCCGACGCCGAGGGCGCGACCGACGCCGAGGACATCCTGACCGGCCTCAAGGCGGCGATCGAGGCCAACGGCACCACGAACGCGCTCGTCACCGCCACGGTGACCACGGCGACCGACGCAGACCCGGTCTTGACCATCGTGGGCAAGGCGAGCTCCGACTACGCGGTCGATTTCAGCACGGCTGGCGGCGGTGAGCTCACGGTCGAGGCCGACGCCGTGAGCTGCACGGTGACGCCCTGGGTCATGGCGACGGTGCGGCAGACGGACATCGACCTGGAGCCCTACAACACCTGGGCGCGCACCACCCAGGCCGCGTTGTCGGTCACGAGCAGCAACATCGCCGTGCAGCTCGACACGGCGGGCTACGCGCGGTTGTTCATCCAGGTAACGAGCGTGACCGGCCACGGGTCGGACGGCGCCTCCGTCACCAAGACCGTGATCGTCTTCACCGGCCCCTGCGACTTGGAGTAGCGGCATGAGCACCGACCTTCCGTCTGCGAGCCGCCTGCTCGCCGAGATGCAGGCCCGCGGCCAGCGCACCTTCGACGGGCCGTACAACCTCAACCTGATCGCCCTGCGCTCGGCGCCGGGCACCATCAACCGCTTCGACGACCTGCTCTGCGTCGTGTTCCAGCGGGAGAAGGGCGGGCCGTGGTTCGTCGAGCACTACCCCTGCACGACCGACCCCGGCCTGTACTGGCTCCAGAACCCAGGGCGCCTCGCGGGGACCGCGGCGCTGGCCGAGGGCCAGTACCGCAGCGGGTTCACCTTCGGCACCCACAAAGGCGTGTACAGGTGCCTCGTGCAGAACACGCCGCTGCGTGGGTATCGCGACGGCAACCGGGATCAGCGCCTCGACTTGGACGGGCCGATCGTCGAGTTGCCGATGGGCACCGGCATCCAGATCCACCGCGCGAGCTCGACCAAGCCCAGCGTCGCCGTGGACAAGTGGAGCGCGGGGTGCATCGTGCTCCAGGCCGAGCACGACTTGACCAGGCTGCTCGCGCTGTGCGACGCCCAAGCTCGCAGCGGCTTCGGGTCGTCCTTCACGTTGACCTTGCTGCGCTGGAACTTCGTCGCGGACAGCGCCGTCGCCGCATAGCCCACCCCCCACCCTCGGCCAGCCACGCCTACGGCTGACCGAGGGATCGCGCGCATGAGTAGCGCCCCGCGCGCAAATCGGTTATGCTGTGGGTATGCCGACCACCCACCCGCCATCGGGCGCTGACGCCCCAGACCACCTGCTCGCCCGTGACGCCGTGTGCGGCTCGTGGGTCAGCCTTTCGCCCGGGGGGCCCGGGTGCCGCATCGTCGAGCGGCGCCCCAACGGCGCCGTCGTTGTTCAAACGCGGAGCGGCCAGCGTATCGTGCTGGAGGCCAGCAAGGAGATGTTTCCGGCGGCGCCGCCCGAGGCCGTGGCCGCGCCGCCCGTCGATCTGCCGCCGGGTCTGGCGGGCACGCCCAAGCCCAGCCCAGGCGGCCATGAGGACCGGGCCGTGCTGGCAGCCACCATCGGCGGCATGACCGAGGACCAACTGCGGGAGCTCGTCAAAGCGGACTCGCGGGCCTTCGTCGCCGCGATGGTCAACAACGAGCTCGCCTCGCGTGAGGCGCGAAAGTCCATGCCGAGGCCCGACGACCCGCCGCCCGCGCCGCCGCCTACCCATTCTTCACCGCGGAAGTCATCGCGGGCGACCCCCCAGGCGGGCCCAACACCGCCTCCGTCGCCCGAGGCGCCTTCCGCTCCCCCGGACGACCGCGCTGCGCGCCTTCGCGCAGCCCTGGCCGTTCTTCACAAGCACGCCGGGCCACTCGCTGAGTGTGCTGCGGCATATCAAGAGCTGGAGGCCCTGGGCCTCCGGGTGCCGAGGATCCTGTGAGCGACAACATGAAGCTGCCTAAGTGGCGCACGGTGGCCGCCGTGCTGCGAGAGCAGGAGCCGATCAAGCGCCCCGACTCCCGCTACGGCAAGGCGGCCCACAGCGAGGCCGTCGCCGCGCACCAAGCCGACGCGGCGCGCCGCAAGGCGTTGGTCGCCGAGGCGCTGGAGGAGCTGGGCGACACGCCCGACGCCAGCCTGTCGGCGCTGTTCCAGCGGCGCTGTCTGGGCCTGTTCGAGCTGGCCCAGGTGGGGTTCTTGGAACTGGCGCGCCTGGAGGGCGCCTATGCTCCGTTCTGGGGGCGCAAGGTGAATCCGGACGCGAACGTGCGCCCCGAGTTGCTGGAGGTGCGCGACCTGGACCACCTCGCGGTGGTTCTGGGGCTGCCGCCCGCGGCTTTGATGTTCCCCGCGCTCGGGGACATGGAGGCGTGGGCGCTGGCCGTGATCGCGGCCTACAGCTCGCGGACCGCTGAGGGCAGGATGGCGTTGGGGCTGCTCGCCGAGTTGATCCCCGGCTATGACGACGTGCGCCGCCGCCTGCTCCAGCAGCGGCTCGTCGTCGAGGACATCAAGTCCCAGACCATCGCGCTCGCCGCCGCGGGCGCTGCGTTGCTCGTCAAGAAGTCCTTGCCGGGCGGTGGCACCGTGTACCAGCCCAACGGGCACGCGGTGCGCATCTTCTTCAGCGCGCCAGGCGTGCGCGTTGATGAGTACGAAGGCCGCGAGCCCCGGCGTCCCCCGGGGCTCGACCTGTTCCACACCACAACGCCCGTGTGACCACGGGCTAAAAGGAGGCGCCGATGGAGACCAGACCACCGGCACCGATCTACAGGGGCAAGCCCCCTGAGCCTCGACGGCCAAAGACCGACGAGGAGCGTGCTCGTGCGGATGAGGAGCGTGAGCTTCAACTCGCCGCCGAAGATCCCGCAGCGTGGGGACTGCCCGACGGCGTGATGACCTCGCCCGACGAGGTTCGGGCGGCGTTGGCGACGTGCAGGCGCAAGGGGCTGATCGTGCCCCTCGCAGAGCACCTTCAAGGGGTGCAAGCGGAGCCCTTCAGGGGATACCGGCTTACGCTGGCCCTGCTCGGCGAGGAGGGCTTCTGGGCGCACTACCCGCTGGACGAGGACGGCCATCGCCTCGACCCGGTGTACCGGATGCGGTCGCGCGCCGCGATGCGGCTCGCGACGTTGCTGCCGGTCACCATACAGCCGCCGGAGCACCAAGGCGGCCCCGTGCGCCACGTCTGGAGCTGCACCGTCCAGGCCGAGGTGGAGCTGCCCAACGGTCGCCGAGCGCAGGACTCGGCCTCGGCGACGGTGGACCTCACGGACGACAGCGCCGAGGCGCGGCGCGTCGGTCTGGACGGACTGGAGCGGGCGCGGATCAGCGGCGCGCGGTGGGCGGAGACGCGCGCCCGCGGCGAGGTGCTTCGCAACCTCCTCGGGCTGGCCCAGGACTACGACGAGCTGACGCCGACGCGGCCGGTCGTGCTGTTCGTGCCGACGCGCGTGCTGCCCGCAGACAATGAAGTCGTGACCCGGGCGCTTCTGCTAAACGCGCTCGGCAGCGCCGCGGCCTTCTATGGGCCCGCCGAGGTCCAGGTTCGTGGGCCTCGTCCTGGCGTCGAGCACATCGACCTGCACGCCCTGCCTGCGCCTGCCGCGCCTCCCCCCCCCCCTCCCCCCCCCCCCCCCCCGCCCTTTTAGGCGGACTACGGCACGCCCCCCAACAACCACAAGGGGACCCCATGTCT
>JACCDR011844812.1_pt1 | contig 48187 bp, 38 predicted proteins | sample 7446431 | NCBI WGS metagenome assembly JACCDR01 (sample SAMN15323443, study PRJNA562643) | freshwater metagenome | isolation source: river surface water | place: USA:Blue River Watershed | collected 2017-08-17 | reverse complement strand
TTGGATAGCATCTTTTGTAAAGTCAAACGGTCGCTATCGGCCAATTGTACATGTTGTTTTCGCATCGCTTGATAGAGTTTTTTCACCAAGTTAAAAAAATTAAATATATTTACCTAACAATGTACTAATACCTACATCTGGATTTTTTTGATAATTGTCTTTTAGTATTGAGTCAATCTTTTCGGAGATGTCTTGCCCAAAAGAAAAGTTGCTAATTAAGAAGAGTGTTGCTAAAAATTTTAATGAAATTTTCATTGTATCGTATTTAATGTTAAAAAAAATATTTCGATACAAATTTGAAAAATGAGCCGCTTCTGTGCGACCGAATGCAAGTACTCGAACGCATTTGTATTAAAAAAATAAGTACGAATGTTTCAACAGAAGCGTACGAATGATTACAAAATGCTGTTTGATAAATTGTTACGGAATTCGGTTGGTGTTTTACCAGTGGTTTTTTTAAAAGCCGTATTAAATGAAGATTTTGAATTAAAACCTACTTCATATAGAATTTCTAAAATAGTAACCTTATTTTTTGTAACATCTTTTAAAATAATCATTGCATACTCTATACGATAGGTATTAACGAAATCGTAAAAATGCTGATTTAATTGATGATTAATTAAGATAGATAGGTCTCGAACAGGAATTTCAATAGCCGCAGAAATATCTTGGATGGTTAAAGAAGGATTTAAAAATGGTTTTTGTTCAATCATATACTGTTGCAATTTCAATAATTCTTTTTGATACTTTTTTTCATCTACGGCTAATTGTTCATTTTTTTTATCTTCTAAAATAATAGTAGAGACCAATTGTAATTTTGAATCAATAGTTCTAAATAAATTAGGATGATTTAAAGCTTTATATAAATACCAAAAAATGATAATCAGCTCAAATACCAAAAGTCCATTTTTTAACCATTCGGAAATAGCTGGATATTCCGTAAACTTAAAGATGTTTTTTACTAGAGCGATGACAAAAAAAAACGATAATGCCAAAGTAAACTGAAATAACCAATTCAACGATGCAATACTTGCTCCGGCATAATTTTCGAGATATATTTTTTTTGCTTTTCGCAATAACATAAAAGCGGCAATAATGTATAATGCAATTTGAATATGGATAAAAACATGATTGAACTGTATTTCCAGCATGCTACTGCTTTTATCAAGAAAACGAATCTTAGACGCAAGGTCTTTAGTATAAAAGCGAGGGAACAAGATGAAATTTGACAATAAAAAAGGAATACTATGAATTAAATGTCTCAGTTTTAGCTTAAAATCAGAATAACAAACAGATAAGACATATAAATAAAAAGTGGGGAGTTGTAAGAAAAAAAAGGAGCTTATAAAAATTCGTGTACTCAAAGGGATTACAAACAAATTGCCTTGACTTCCGATGATATCAATAGAAGTTAGCACCAGAAAAATAGCAAAAAGACGATTACTTAATTTATGTTCCGTTTTGACAGTAACCAAAAACAAGGATAGAAATAATGAGATAAAAACGGTTATTAAACTGATTGTTACTAATAAATTAATGTTATCCATGTCTTATTTTTATTTTCAGGAAAGTTTTTTTTAGGCTTGCAGGTAATGGTCGGGTATTGCCGAAGGTGGGGAATTTTAGCACCGAACTTCAATAGAAATACCAAAGTTCAAATATAGCTAGGACTTTCACTTTCAGAGAAAAATAAGAATACTTTTGCTGGATGATGGAGAAAAAAGAGTACGTTGAATATTAAATTCTAAGCACTTAAGCTTATTAGGTTTATTCTATTTTTTGATATGTAAATAGTTGGTTATTAGTTTGTTAATTGGATTTTTGACTTTGTAAATACTATAAACTAATTTATAATGCACGAGGGGAAGGCTGTTTTTGATTCACCAGGCAGGTTTATCCGACGACGAAATTCTAGACAACCGACTTGTCCTCTCTAGACATCATTTTTGGTGACTTTACACAAATAAAATAGAAATTTTTTATATATAAATTGTTGATAATCAAGTCATTGCTTCTTTTTAAGGAATGACTATCGGCACACATCTCTTTTCTGGATAAAAAACAAAACCCTGCATCTAGGAATGATACAGGGTTCAGGAAAAATAGTGGGACTCGTCTTAATTCAAAAACTCATAGATACCCGCCACGCCTTGTCCGCCTCCTACACAGGCCGTTACCATGCCATATTTTTGCTGGCGGCGACGCATTTCGTTAAAAAGCTGTACAGACAACCGAGCCCCCGTAGAACCTAAGGCATGACCCAAGGCAATAGCTCCACCGTTTGGATTGACAATATCCGGATTGATGCCCAGGGTTTTGATCACAGCCAGTGCCTGAGCGGCAAAGGCTTCATTTAATTCAATCTGATGAATGTCTTCCAGTTTGAGTCCAGCTTTTTTCAAAGCGGCTGGTACTGCTGCTACTGGGCCGATACCCATAATACGAGGTTCAACACCCATCGCCGCATAGGATAGCATACGGGCTATAGGTTTCAGATTCAGTTCGTTTACCAATCGTTCAGACATGACCAACACAAATGCTGCTCCGTCCGATGTCTGGGAGGAGTTTCCGGCGGTAACACTACCACCAGCTGCAAACACAGGTTTGAGTTTGGCTAATGCCTCTAGATTGGTATCAGCCCGTGGGCCTTCGTCTGTATCTACTACAAATTCACGTGTTTTCTTCTTGCCTACATTGGCATCAAAAAACGTTTCTTTGACAGTTACAGGCACAATTTCATCTTTGAATCTACCTTCTTTAATAGCAGCCAGTGATTTCTGGTGCGACTTTAAGGCAAACATATCCTGTTCTTCTCGACCAATAGCATATTGTTCCGCTACTTGCTCTGCGGTCAAGCCCATACCCATATAATAATCTGGGTGTGGCAGCGTCAGGTTGTAGTTTGGCGTTAGTTTCCAGCCTGTGGTAGGTACCAATGACATAGATTCGGTACCTCCAGCAATCATACAATCAGCCAGACCGGCGTGAATACGTGTAGCAGCAATGGCAATAGCTTCAACACCTGATCCACAATAGCGGTTTACAATCATTCCAGGTACATTAATTGGTAGAGCCAGCAGCGAAATCATCCGACCCATTTGCATGCCTTGTTCGGCTTCAGGAACGGCATTTCCAACAATTACATCTTCTACACGAGCCGGATCTAGTGAAGGTACAGAGGCCATGAGTTTATTGATAACTTCCGCCGCCAGATCATCTGGACGCGTAAAACGGAAACCACCACGGGAAGACTTGCCTACAGCAGTCCGATACCCAGCAACTATATATGCATTCATTGTTTTAGATTTTAGACATGAGATTTTGGACAAAAAACACTACTAAAAATAATGTGTGCTGACTTGTTCGATCCTCTGAAGAAATCAGAAACAGCCTCTAAATTAATTGCGTAGCGGTTTGCCGCCATTTAATAAACTCTGTATTCGTTCCAATGTCTTCCGTTCACCAGTTAAGGACAAGAATGACTCTCGTTCCAGATCGAGTAGATATTGCTCAGAAACCAGTTGCGGATACGATAAGTCTCCACCACAGATCACATAGGCTAGTTTTTCGGCAATCTTGGCATCATGTTCGGAAATATATTTACCATATTGCATGGCAGAAATACCAGCTTTAAACAAGGCAATGCCTGTTTTTCCTTGTACCTTTATATCTTTCCGAGGAGTTGCCTGCGTATAGCCGGCAGCTGCTAGTTCCAACACACTGGCTTTTGCATCAGCAATGAGGCGGTGTCGGTTCAGTGTTACCTTGTCTCCCCGACGCATAAACTGCATATCAAAAGCTTCGTGTGCAGAGGTAGATACTTTGGCCGTGGCTATATTCATAAAGATACTTTGCAAGGTATTTAACTCTACATCACCAGCTGCATAACTATCAGAAAGCCGTAACGCCATTTCTTTACAACCCCCACCACCTGGAATCACCCCTACTCCTACCTCAACCAAGCCAATGTAACTTTCTGCAGCTGCCTGTACTCGGTCGGCATGAAGAGTCATTTCACAACCACCACCGAGTGTTAACCCTGCAGGTGCCACAACGACAGGTATAGACGAATACCGTACCCGCATCATTGTATTCTGAAATTGCCGGATCATCAGGTCTACTTCGTCGTATTCCTGTTCTATAGCAAACATAAACAGCATAGCCAAGTTAGCTCCAGCAGAGAAGTTTTCTCCTTCGTTGGCAATCACTAAGCCATTGTACCCTTTTTCTGCTGTTGAAATAGCTTTATTGAGTCCTTCAATGACTTCAGCTCCTAGAGTGTTCATTTTGGTGTGGAATTCTAGGTTTAGTACACCATCACCAATGTCAAATAACGTTGCTCCTTTGTTTGACCAGACAATCTTGTTCTCTCGTAGGTTGTCCAGAAGAATAAATTCTTCTGTGCCTGGAATAGCCTTATATTTTTGAGTAGGAATATCATAGTAGGTACGTACTCCGCCTTTGGTCTGGTAAAAACTTTCGTTTCCTTCGGCTAACATTTGATATACCCAGGCCGCAGGTTTTTTACCAGCAGCTTCCATCTTTGTCAACGTATCTTTTATGCCCAGTGCATCCCAAGTTTCGAATGGGCCAATCTGCCAGCCAAAACCAGCACAAATAGCTTGGTCAATCCGATACAGCTCATCTGAAATTTCTGGAATACGGTGTGTGACATACTGAAACAAATCATAGGTAGTGGCCCGCATGAAATCTCCTTCTTTGCCTTTGGCAGAGAGAAGAATTTTCATTCGTTTTTTCAAGTCATCTACCCCTTTAGTAGCTTCAAAAACAGCTAGTCTTGCCTTCTGTTGTGGACGGTATTCCAAGGTTTTCAGATCCAGTGAGAGAATTTCACTCTGACCTTTGTCGTTTTTTATTTTCTTGTAAAAGCCTTGACCAGTTTTATCTCCTAACCATTTGTTTTCACTCAGTTTCTGAACAATAGCTGGAAGCTTGAATGTTTCTCGGGATTCGTCATGTGTAAGAGCTGCGAGAAGATTCGTGGATACATTGATGGTCGTATCTAGTCCTACAACATCCGAAAGGCGAAAGGTTCCAGATTTAGGCTTGCCTGATAAATCACCCGTCAGTTTATCTACTTCTTCGATTGTCAGTCCTAATTCTTCTGTAGCTTTAATGACACTCATCATGGCGTATATACCCACACGATTGGCGATGAAAGCAGGTGTATCTTTACACAAAACGGTTGTCTTGCCCAGATACAAATCTCCGTATTCCATCAGAAAATCAATTACTTGGGCATCAGTTTTTGGGCCAGGAATGATTTCGAGCAGACGTAGATAGCGGGGTGGATTGAAAAAGTGTGTGCCGCAAAAATGCTTCTGAAAATCCTCACTTCGTCCTTCAGACATCAGGTGAATAGGAATACCTGACGTATTCGAGGTAACCAGTGTACCGGGTTTGCGGTATTTGTCTACCTGTTCGTAGATGATCTTTTTTATCTCTAATCTTTCCACCACTACCTCAATCACCCAGTCATAGGTAGCAATTTCTTTCATATTGTCTTCAAAATTGCCTAATGTAACTCGGCTCGCAAAAGACGTTTTGTATAAAGCCGCAGGACTGGCTTTTAACGCCGCTTGAAATAAATCATTGACAATCCGATTACGTACGGGTTTGACATCCAGTGTCAACCCTTTGGCTTTCTCTGCATCAGATAGGTCTTTGGGAATCATATCCATCAGCAGCACATCCAGACCAATATTAGCAAAATGACAGGCAATCCGCGAACCCATAATACCAGCACCTAGAACGGCAACCCGACGTATGTGACGGTTTGGCTGGGCAGTTTTCTGCCCTTTATTCTGTATTTTCTCGGCAACTAACGTTTCCATGGAACTAAAAATAAAGAATTTAAAATGAATAATTGATTGTATAGAGTCCTTAGTAAGGAAATCTCTGGCAATGATTGCAGTAACTTACTAATTGATAATCAATAATTTATAAATACTATTTGGTTTGTTCAGAGACAACGTGGGCATCTACTAAAGGATCGTTTTTTTGCTGTTCAATGAGTTTGGTGATTCGATGAACGACTTCAAAAAAGACCTCCATTTTCTCATTTTCAATCGTGTTTTGAATCATAAAATTAAACTTTCGTACAGTGGTGCGTGCAACTTCTCGTTTTTCCCTACCTTTCTCTGTAAGAAATATTTTAACGAATCGTTTGTCTTTAGTACCAGCCTCCCGGTAAATAAGCCCGTCTTCTTCTAACGTGCGTAACATACGTGTCAAACTGCGGCTTTCCAACCCTACCAATGGACCTATTTTGGTGGCAGGTGTACCGTTTTCTACGTCAATATTTAACAATACATGCCCGATGGCCATGGTAATGTTATACTGAGCAGCCTCACTATTGTACATGCGTGAAATGGCATGCCAGCAGGCTTTTATCTGATAATCAACCGTTTCCTCTCTTTTCATCGTGCGTGTATAATCAGTTATTTCACTATCTTGGGTCACCGCCTCAGTAAACAGGTCAAAAATACAAAAAAATGTTATGCACGCATACTATTTGTGTTATTTTTTTTATATTTTTTATCAAAGTTTTTATAAATACGAATAGGCTATAAAAAAGTAATTTTTGACGATACAGGGCAGTTTGTATGGAATATGAACCAATGCAGCAATTATATTAACTTCTCAGAGTTAAATATAACAATCGTATCTTGTTTTGGGTTTGATTGACAGGATTTTTATTGAATGGGATGATTTGTTTGTATAGTTACTTGTGTTTCGCTTCTTCTATGGATTTATCTTTGAATGTACCAGCTTTTATTTTTCCAACCATCTCATTATTGATGTTGGCCTATACGAATCGTTTTCTAGCTGTTGCCAACCTGATTCGGAGTTTACATGCCAAATACCAAGAGAGTCCAGATCCAAAGTTGGTGGCACAAATTCGAAATCTGCGGCAGCGGATACAGATCATCCGGAACATGCAAGCCATCGGCGTAGGAAGTTTGTTTTTGAGTGTAGTAAGTATGTTTCTGATTTTTGAGAACCGCCTTCAGTGGGCTACCTATGCTTTTGCAGCTTCGTTGGTAATGCTCATGGTTTCGCTCACGCTTTCTGTGGCAGAGATTTACCAGTCTACCCGTGCCTTGACTATCCAATTAAGTGATATGGAAGAAAATCTGCCTTCAGAGTTTGGGATAGAGTTACCTGAACCCAGAAAGTCAAAACGAAAAACGAAGGAATAGGAAGCTGTTTAAGTTAATTTATCTGGAATGCATCTTCGCCTATTTACAGGCTTTCAAACTTTTGTCTGGGTCTTCATTGTAAAATCATATATCCTTTTGTTTCTTTAGCCAATCATTTGTTAACCACTAAAATTCATTTGTCGTATGGCCTTACAAAAAGGTGATCAAGCACCACAGTTCAAACTTGTTAGCTCAGATAAAAAAGAAGTTTCGCTAGAAGATTATAAAGGTAAAAATCTGGTTGTCTTATTTTTTCCAATGGCGTTTACGAGTGTATGTACCACAGAGTTATGTTCGATGCGTGATAGCATTGGTGATTACAACCAAATGGGAACCGATGTAGTTGCCATATCGGTAGATTCTCCGTTTACACTAGATAAATTTAAATCAGAGCAGAATCTCAATTTTCCTCTACTGTCCGATTTTAACAAAGAAGCCTCACAGGCGTATGGATCTATGTATGAGAACTTTGTATTGGGTCTGAAAGGTGTATCCAAACGGTCAGCTTTTGTGATTGATAGCAAAGGAACCATTCAATATGCCGAGGTATTAGAAAATGCAGGTGAGATTCCTAACTTTGAAGCCATAAAAAATGCAGTAATGGGATTGAATTAATACTAAGTCCTCTGTCAGATGTATAGCTTCTGGCAGAGGACTATTTTCAGGTGAGACGTCTGATAATCAGGCTGTCTACCAGTTCGAAAAATTTTACAGGAGTAAAAGTTCTCCAGTTTTCAATTTCCAATGTTCCTCCAAAATTAATATAATAGTCTAACCGATATTTTTTCCATTCAACTTCCACAAATTCCCGAAAGTTTACGGCTGCAATCCAACCATCTTCTACATCTTCAAACCATTCGGCATAGTACTCATCATCAGAGCCGTGAAAATTAAGAATATTTTCGCCCACGAGAATGTACTTATTTATTCCTTCTCCGACCATTAAGTCAATGACATTGCGTTTGAAATACATAATATCATTGTGTAGCGTATCATTCCATTCTCCGAACATTTCGATGACTGTAAAACTTCGGTCATAGTCGGTATAAAGAATTTTACAGTATAAGGTCTCTGAGCCTATTTCGTCCCACAACGGATGAATATAGTAGCCATAAATGGTATGTTCATATTCGTTAAAATTGTAGTCGCGGCCATAGAAGGGGCTGTTTTCGTCTTCAGCTGCTACATAATAGATTTCCCAGTTATAAAAAGGTTCAATGTCATACATACCATACAATAGAAAAAGGCAACATACTAAGATGGGGCGGTTATTTTTCCAAGCCGCTCACTGCTTTGATTGCATCCCGTACATTACCATACTTGTTCAATAATTCAGTAGCTTCTGTTTCCGAAATGTTTAGCTCGTCCATTAGCATTCGTACACCTCTGTGTATCAGTTTTTTATTGCTTAACTGCATATCTACCATTTTGTTTCCTTTTACACGACCTAAACGAATCATTACAGTTGTAGAGATCATGTTCAGCACCAGTTTCTGGGCAGTGCCTGATTTCATACGTGTACTACCCGTAACAAATTCAGGACCCACTACTACTTCTACTGGATGGTCAGCATATTTGGCTACTTCACTGTTTAGGTTGCAGACAATACAGCCTGTAGGAATATGATTGGCCTGGCATTCACGTAGTCCGCCAATGACGTAGGGTGTTCGGCCAGAAGCGGCAATGCCTATTACTATATCTTTTGTAGTGATCTGGTAGGAAAGTAGGTCTTGCCAGGCTTGCGAGAAATCATCTTCGGCAAATTCAACAGCCTTACGAATAGCTCCATCCCCTCCTGCTATGATGCCTACTACTATTCCATGTGGTACGCCAAAGGTTGGTGGACATTCCGAAGCATCTACAATACCTAGACGGCCACTGGTACCTGCACCTATGTAAAACAACCGCCCGCCATTTTGCATCTGTGTTATAATGGCATCTGTTAGTTTTTCGATCGCAGGAATGGCTTTTTCCACAGCAAAAGGCACAGATTTATCTTCTTGATTGATGCCTACTAGCAATTGACGGGCAGACATTTTTTCAAGATCTGTATAATGCGAAGATGATTCGGTTGTGAGGATATTCATAAGAAAAAGGCTAACATATACACAAATAAAAACTTTCTCTGGCAGATTAAAAAATATCTTTTGACTCTCCAACTATCAAAGGCTGATTTAGCCAGAAGGGTAGCTTATATAGCCATTCATCCGATATACGTACTTTTTTTCCTAGAAAAAGCAGAATTTAACCCTTTCAGAAAAGAAGAGCTTGAAATATATATATTTTCTTACATAATTACTTTTACTTGTCTAAAAGTTGCACATAGATAAAATATATTTCTTTTTTAATTTACAGGAAAATTATGATTGTTTTGGTCAGAAATTTGTAAGAGAAAATACAACTCTTTCTTTTGAAAATGCGTTATGCTGAGGTATTGGCATTGAGCGAATGTTTATAGTGAGAAAGCTTTTATTCATTTTTAATTTATTGATGTATGCTTGTCAAGAAATCCCTACTGCTATTGCTACCTATATTGGCAGGAGCCAATTTTATTTATACACAGAATCTGGTGCAGTCTCCTGCCGATGATCTGACTCCCTCCAGTGATCAAAGCAAAGTCAGTGTAATGGTATCTCAAATTTTATCCGAGCATCATTACCAGAAAACGGCTATTAATGACTCTCTTTCCTCGCAATTACTAGACAATTATTTAAAAAACCTGGATTACAAACGGATGTATTTTCTTGCATCTGATGTTAAAAACTTTGAAAAATACCGGTATCGCCTGGATGACGATCTGAAAGCAGGGAATTTAGCGGTGGCCTATGAAATTTATCAGGTATATAAAATCCGGGCAACAGATAGAAATGCTTATGTGGCCAAACTGTTGCAAAAAGAAATGGACTTTACGGTAGATGAGTATTATGAAACTGCTAGAGATAAAGGGCCATGGGCAAAAAACACAGATGAGTTGAACGATATCTGGAGGAAAAATATTAAAAGCCAGGCTCTTAGCCTCAAACTTGGCAACAAAAAATGGGAAGATATTACCAAGGTATTAAGTGAGCGGTATAAGAATATGGACAAGTACATCAATCAGACTACCAGCGAAGATGTATTTGAGGCATATATGAATTCATTTGCAGAAAATATTGATCCACATACTAGCTACTTGTCTCCGGCACGTTCCGCTAATTTCAAGATTGATATGACCCGTTCGCTAGAAGGAATTGGAGCAACCCTGCGAGAAATCAATGATTATACAACGATTGTAGAAGTTGTGCCGGGTGGTCCGGCTTTCAAAAGTAAGCAATTGAAGAAAGGGGACAGGATTGTGGGGGTAGCCCAAGGAGAAGACGGTAAAATAGAAGATGTGGTCGGATGGCGGGTAGATGAGGTCGTAAAACTGATTCGTGGTGCCAAAGGGACGATGGTTCGTCTACAAATTTTGCCAGCAGAAGCAGATATTACTGCTGCACCGCGTGAACTTCGTCTAACCCGAGATAAAATTAAGCTGGAAGAATCTTCAGCCAAAGGAGAGATTTTACCAATTATGCATAATAATAAACCTTTCCGGCTAGGAGTGATTCAGATTCCTGCTTTTTACGCCAACTATGAAGATCGTCAGAAAGGAGATGCTAACTACAAGAGTACAACCAATGATGTAAAACGAATCATCAAGGAGCTACAAAACCAGAAAATGGATGCCTTGGTGCTGGATTTACGTAATAATGGTGGTGGTTTATTGTCAGAAGCTGTAGACTTGACAGGATTATTTATTGCAGAAGGGCCTGTAGTTCAGGTACGTAATAGCAATGGTAGTATAGATGTACTTAAAGATACAGACAAGGGACTTGCCTATACTGGGCCTTTAGCGGTCATGATTAACAGATTTAGTGCTTCTGCTTCGGAAATTTTTGCGGGTGCTATTCAGGATTACAAGCGTGGCGTAATCATTGGAGAGCAGTCGTATGGTAAAGGAACGGTACAAAGTCAGGTAGATCTAAACCGGCTTATGAAAGGTGACGATCGTTTGGGGCAAATAAACCTGACTGTAGCAAAGTTTTATCGGGTGACAGGCAATAGTACCCAGCTGAAAGGCGTAACGCCCGATGTTGAACTTCCTTCAGCCTTCAGTGCAGTAGACTTTGGTGAGAGTTCTCAGCCACATGCCCTTGCTTGGGATCAGCTTCCACAGTCTAACTTCAAGCCTGTCAATAACATATCTGAAAAACTGATTGTTATATTGGAAAAAAATTATGTCAAACGTTTGCAGACCGATGCTGAGTTAAAGAAACTACAGGATGATATAAATGAGGTTAAGAAAGCCCGAGCCAACACAAAAATATCCTTGCAGGAAACCAAACGTCGGAAAGAACGGGAAGAAGCAGAAAAGAAAAGTAAGCTGCTAGCTGAAGTAGAGGCGGATACAGATACAGATATCTCGCCTGCAGATGCAGAACCTGCTACAGAAGGACAAATAGAAGGTATTAAGAAAGGCCTTTATAATCTGCAGAAAGACGATTACCTGAAAGAAACAACCCGACTCGTTGCAGAAATGCTGCTGGTTTCCAAATAAGAACAAGGGTTTTTCCTTTCCATGGTTTTTACTAGCTTTGTATGCATTTATTGTTTTAGTCTCTCATTTAAAATCTTTTATACCATGATTTGGCTTATTATTATTGGTACTTTGATGCTGGCTACTATTGTAACCGCTTATACTATTCCTAACGAACGTATAAATACAAAGAATCTTCCGGAAAATCGTCCATAAACATAGTTTAAGCCTATGGATGAAACCTGCTTTTTAACCTTGAAAGCAGGTTTTTTTTATCGTTTGCCAACAGATTTGTGCCAGCAGCCACGTGTTTTTAGATAAAATATTACTTCGTATAAAATAGTAGAGTTCTCTACCAAATAAATAGAGAATATCCTTCCACCTTTGTATAGGTTTTAAAACGACTACTCATTATCAATTCTATACAAAATGCATCTCTGCAAAAGCGTATGTATTTTTCTGGTTTGCGGTATATTGTTCGGGAAGAGTTTTGGACAAACGTCTCTTCTGGAAAAAACATCGGAGTATTTAAAAGCTGGTAAAATAGCTGAGGCTCAAGATGCTATTAACCTGGCTGTTACCAATGAAGAAACCAAAAATATTGCTCGCACCTGGTATTTGAAAGGGTTTGTTTACAAAGAACTGTATAAGCAAACGCCTACTATTACCGACAATAGAGAAATAGCGATTGAATGCCTCCATAACGCCCAGACACTAGATACCAAGAATACCTACACTACCTCTGTGACTACCGCCTTGGATTACCTGTATGGTAGTTATTATAATGAATCCATAGATTTACTTAATTCCAAGCAATATGAGAAAGCCTTAAAAGGACTGGAAAAATTTATTGCTTACCGAGAAAAAACCAAGCCTGACAATTTTTATGCAGAGGCTCTTTACTATGCGGGCTATGTGTCATATACCTTGACCAATAAAACCGACGCAAAAAAATATTACGAGAAGGCGTTGGAGAAGGGATATAAAAATCCCCTGTTATACGACGATCTGCTGCAGCTATATCTTAGCGAAAATAATAAACCCAAGGCTATACAAATAATTGAGACTGGTCGAAAGATATATCCGGATGATGCCAATCTACGCACAGCTGAAATTAATATGTATCTTCAACTGAAAGAGTATACACAGGCAGAAAAGCGGATTGATGACTACCTGAAAATAAAGCCTTCGGATGTTGAAGCGATGATGGTAGCAGGAACGGTCTATGAAGCCATAGCCCGAAAAGATACTGGTAAACAGGAAGCCTATTTTCATAAGCGGAAAGAACTCTATAGAAAAATACTTATCAAAGAACCAGATAATTTTTTGGCAAACTATAATCTAGGCATTGTGTACTACAACCGAGCTGTAGAACTTATTAACCAACACGAAGCCTTAGACGAATCTATTACGCAGTTTAGCCAACGCCTGGAGGTAATATCAGGACTGATTGTCGAATCGAAGCCTTATGTAGAAAAGGCGGCTCGGTTGTCTCCTCAAAGCCTAAACTCACTCAAAGCATTAAGTGGTATATATCATTATCTGGATGAACGCGAAAAGTTTGTACAAGTGCAGCAAAAAATCAAACTGATAGAAAAAAAGTAATTCATCACGTTGTACAATGAAAACCATCTGCATACATATAATTATACTGTTATTTCATAGCTTCTATCCGTATGCTCCCGGTCAGAATGACCCAAGTGAGTTGATTTATCGTGTCCATGGTTTGTATATATATAATTTTATTAAGGAGGTACAGTGGCCCAAAGAGTATAACTCCGGCAATTTTATTATTGGTGTTTTTGGCAATGCTTCTATAGAAACTGAATTACGGAAAATAGCTACTACACGTACGGCTAATAGTCGGAAGGTAACGGTAAAGTCTTATAAGACTATTGCTGAGATTGAGAAGAACTGCCATATTTTATATCTAGCGGCAGAAGCCTCGGAAGATTTGAGTCGTGTGCTCGAAAAAATAAAAGGAACTTCTACCCTACTCATTACCCACAAAGACGGAGCTGCAAAGTTTGGAAGTCTGATCAATTTTGTCTCTGAAAAAGGAAAGCCTCGGTTTGAAATGAATCCCAGTGCCTTTGAAAAAAACCGTTTAAAATACACACAACAACTAAAAACAGTAGCTATTATTGTTAATTAATGGATTATTACTAGTTTAGTCGAATCGGATAGCTTTTACAGGTTGAATCCGGCTAATGACAAGCGTAGGAATTAGTACAATCAGAAACACAAGGGTTAACACCACCAAGTTTAGTAGCAAAATTACCAGAAAATTCCATTCAATAGGTACCGTGTACATATAATAGGTTTCTACATCCAGCGGAATAATTTCTAGGTAATACTGCAACGCACAAAACCCTATCCCAATGACATTTCCCCATAGCATTCCCTGTCCAATGAGCCGAAGACCGCCTAAGAAAAACACTTGCTGAATATGACTATTTCTAGCTCCAAATGCTTTCATAAGGCCAATCATCTGTGTTCGTTCCATAATTAGAATTAGCAAAATAGCAACCATATTAAAGCAGGCTACAAAAAGAATCAGAGCCAGAAAAATGGTTACATTGCGGTTTAGTAGCAGTAGCCATTCAAAGATCTGACTGTATTTTTCTGTTACCTTTTCGAGTTTCATGGCATATTCCATTTCATCAAACACCTGTTTGGCCCCATTTTCAATGTCATTAAAATCTTTCAGAAAAACTTCATAGACGCTTACTTGATCTTTCTGCCAGTCATTAATTTCACGAAGTAAATTAATATCACAGAGTACGGTATTCTCATCAAACTCTTCCATACCCGTCTCATAGATACCGCGTATGGTCAGCTTTCGTACCCGGGGCGGATTTTGTACAAAATAGACCAGTACATGGTCATTAATTTTTAGATTCAGTTGCCGAGCCAGCTTGCGGCTGAGTATAATATCTCTGGAAGAAGTTGTATCGGTGAAAGAAATGAATTTTCCTTCTTGCATATTGGGTAGGAACATCTGGGTATTAAAATCACTCCCTATCCCTTTGAGTACCACTCCTTGAATTTCGGTAGTAGTTTTAAGTAATGCGGCTTTGTGAGCAACACCTTGTATGTGAGCTACTATGGGTACATTTTTCTGGTAATTTTTGTATAAATCTGTTTGGGTAGAGATCGGTGTTTCTTCATAGGATCGGTTCATGGAATATTCGGATACCTGAATATGTCCACTAAAGCTGAATATCTTCTGGTAAATTTTATTTTTAAAACCTCCTAAAATAGCAAATGAGATGATCATTACTGCCAATCCTAGAGCGACACTGGCTACCCCAATTTTAGCTACTGTAGCAGAAAAAGTTTCACCTTCTGTATATCGGATTTTTTTTGCAATAAAAGCAGCAACGTTCATAGAATGAAGATAGGTGACTGACGATGAGTCGGGTATGAAAAATAAGAACCAGGTTTACTACGTATGTTCATGCTACACAACTCTTTTCTGTTTCGTCTGTGTGATAGGTATATTTTTCCCAATTTTACATTGCTTTTGGCAAATAAACAATGAACGACTCTCCGTTGATTTCTGTACCTTTGTGAATAGGTTATGAAAAGCTACTAAAATTAATCAAAATGGCTAAAAAACAGCAAAGGAATTACTGGGTCGGATTTTATATTCTTTTTCTTTTCTATGCATGCCAATCTCCTTCGGCATCTTCCCAGACAAGTCCTTCTAAACGACTCAATAGTAAGGCTTCAGTAGTTTCATCAAAGGCTGCTCTCATGCAGGTAGGTGCAGAACGGCTAGAGTTGTATCTTCCCCTGCTTCAGAACAAAAGAGTAGCCTTAGTGGTCAATCATACATCGCTGGTAGGTCGCACCCACCTGGCAGATACGTTGCTGAGTCAGAAGGTAAACCTTATCAAAATTTTTGCTCCTGAGCATGGATTTCGTGGCAATGCAGATGCAGGTGAACATGTCAGCAACTCTACAGATAAGAAAACTGGTTTGCCGCTAGTTTCATTGTATGGAAAAAATAAAAAGCCCACAGCAGAGCAACTGGCAAATGTGGATGTAGTTATCTTTGATATACAGGACGTGGGTGTACGGTTTTATACCTATATCAGTACCATGCATTATGTCATGGAGGCCTGTGCCGAAAACAAGAAAAAATTCATTGTGTTGGATCGGCCTAATCCTAATGGGTATTATTTTGATGGCCCTGTACGTAAGCCTGAATACAAATCTTTTTTGGGAATGCATCCGATTCCAGTGGTACATGGCCTGACCGTAGGAGAATTGGCGGGTATGATTAACGGAGAAAAGTGGTTGCTTAATCAGAAAAAGTGTGACTTGAAGGTAATTCCTGTGCTCAATTATACCCACCAGACACGATATGTACTTCCTGTTAGACCCTCGCCAGGTTTACCAAATGAGGTTTCTGTACGTTTGTATCCATCCATTTGTTTTTTTGAAGGTACAACCATCAGCCTGGGGCGAGGAACAGAATTTTCTTTTCAGGTGGCTGGTGCTCCTAACAAAGTCTATGGCTCATTTACCTTTGTCCCTCATTCAAATGAGATTATTAAAAATCCTCCCTACGAAAAGCAGACTTGTTATGGGCTTGATTACAGACAGGATACCCTGAGCCACTTCTCGTTAAAATATGTGCTGGATTTCTACAAAAAAACACCTGATAAAACGAAGTTCTTTTTGGCTACCAAGCATTTTGATTATCTTGCCGGAACAGATGCGTTGCGTAAACAGATACAGACCAACCTATCAGAAGAAGAAATCCGGTTGTCGTGGCAGGAAGACCTGAAAAAATATGCTATTATTCGTAAAAAATATTTATTATATCCCTAAGTAGCAGATCGTAAGACTTAAACTTTTCTAGCTACTATCCATATATTATTGGGTCATCAGGGCCAGACATTCATGAAAAAACATATTCCTAATATGCTTACCTGCGCCAATCTGTTCTGCGGATGTGTGGGTATTTCTGTCATTTTTCAGAACAACCTGATATTGGCTGGTTATACGATTTTTGTGGCTGCTGTACTGGATTTTGGAGATGGTTTTGCGGCTCGTTTGCTTAAAGCCTATTCACCCATAGGAAAAGACCTAGATTCATTGGCCGACTGTGTTACGTTTGGGGTATTACCTAGCATGATGCTGTATAAACTCTTTAAACTGAGTCTGATGCCTGATGTCTATGGAATGGAGATATTTACCCTACTACCTTATTTTGCCTTCTTTATTGCTATATTTTCTGCCCTCAGACTTGCTAAGTTCAATATAGATACCCGGCAGACGGAGTCTTTTATAGGTGTCCCTACCCCTGCAAATGCATTGTTGGTAGCTTCTCTGCCTTTGATCTTAATGCAGCATCCCATGTGGAGATCCTATATTCTCAATCCATATATTCTGGCAATCTATGTGGTGGGAATGAGCTACTTAATGGTATCAGAGCTGCCCCTTTTTGCTTTGAAGTTTAAAAATTTCTCTTTCCAGAAAAACCAAATTCGGTATCTTTTTTTGGGAGCTGCTTTGTTGATGATTGGTGTTCTACAATTTGCTGCAATTCCTTTAATTATATTCTTGTATATTCTCCTTTCTTTATTGCAGTCATTTGCTCTATCAAAACATAACTCTGATTGATGTTGTAAACCCTCTATTTTTATTACTTGTCCTGTTTTCTTCTTTTTTCTGCGCTGTTTTTTTGCTAAAAAAAATTCTTTTGCCTTCATTCTCATGTCCTTATAAAGGATATGAGAAATTAGTTCGTAGCAAACTGATGCGAGGTTTGTAGGGATTCAGGGAGAATATTTTTTTTTTGCTACAGCTACTATTTAAAGTTACAAGCAAGTGCATACAGTCTTTTTTACATTTTGCCTCTCTGCCGTACTTATCTCTGGATAGAGTCAAGTGATGGTAGGCATATACCCAACCTTCGTACGACTAAGTATACACGGTGTAAATAGCTAAGAACATATGCAAGAGAAAATATTGATAATCCAGACCGACAACATAGTGACAAAAGCATTGGATTCTGTGCTGACCAGTAAGTATCAGGTAATTACAAAAGATGATGGGCTGGAAGCAATTGAGTGGTTAGACCAGGGGAACTTTGCTGATCTTATCATTGCTGATGCGAATATGCCTTATTTAGACAGTTTCGATTTTATCAGAGAAATACGAACCCGGGTCTATCTTAAACATACTTCTATATTGGTTGTTTCAGATCTGGATCATGTAACAGATCGTAGTTTATATATTCGTTTGGGAGCCAATGACTTTTTGGTCAAACCTTTTACCAAAGCTCAACTTAAACAACGGATTGGGTCACTTCTGGAGGCAACCCCATATAACTCACAGGAGACAGCTGCCTAAGATATTATGACAGCCTCAGTTTATGTATCATTATGAAAATGAGGCTGTTTATAGAAAAATTAGAATAACTTTTCCTTCATATAGTACAGCCGTATGATATGCTAGGATAATGGATTGACTACGGAAGCCAAAGACCATATCTTTGCTTTCGACTTGTTACTACAACTATGAAAACAATTGTATTATTTGTTTGTATGTTTGGGATACTTGCCTCGTGTACAACAATGGATGCTGCCCATCAGTCTTCGAACGGAAAACGGGCTTATGCAGCAAAGGCTCCCAAAAATAAATCAGCCTGGCGTAAATGAGGTATTAGCCATATTTAAAATAAACTGGGTTGGGATAGACAAATGTGTATTTTAACGCCTGTATAAGTTTCTCTCCTGATACTATTTTGTAGTCAGGAGTGGGTGCGTCATCAAAAATGGGGGGTATGTACATAAAATCCTCACAGTTTTTGGCATACACATTGCGTCGCAATGGATGTTCGGGAGCTACTACATTGTAGGTTTCATTCCATTTGTCCTGTTGGATAATCTCGTAAATAATTCCTATTACATCATCTTGGTGGACAAAATTGACAGGAACATTACCTGTTTGTATATGTTTGCCAGCTACATATTTTCCTGGAATTCGGTCATATCCCATCAGTCCTCCACAGCGTAAAATGGTGACCTGCTGTAGTTTGCCTTTCAACAGCTTTTCGGCCTGAATCATAGAATTGTTTTCCTCTACAACAGAATCTTCTGTCACCAGCGGAATGGTATCGGGATAGACCGAGGTAGAACTGATATAAATAACTTTCACAGAATCTGATGGGAGTGAATCTACTACTTGCTGAATTTGGTGTACATGAAAATCTGCTCCTTGGGTACTGATTTTTGGGGGGATATTAATAATTAGGATAGCAGACTGAAGAAAGTCTGCCCACTCTTTTTGCTGACTTTCTGGAATGGTTGGTTGAAGGGTTAAAAGATACGGAGAAATCCCTTTTGATACCAGTAGTGGTAGCTTCTCAATAGAAGTAGTACTTCCCTTCACCTGAAAATTTTTGTTATGCAGAAAGACTCCCAAGGGCAAGCCCAACCATCCGCAGCCTAAAATAGAAATGCTATTCATATTCTTTATATAACGCAACAAGCCACAAGATGACTGGATAATTTCTGAAAACAAAAAAAGACAAGCATTTGATAGGCATAAAAAATCTTGGGCAGGTTCATTTCAGGAATTCTCCACTCGCCCATCCAGTAGATGAATGGTTCGGGAGGCATAAGCTGCATTTCTTTCCGAATGGGTTACCTGAATAATGGTTACACCTTCTTGGTTTAGTTGCTTAAAGAGTTCCATAATTTCTTCGCCCTGCTTGCTGTTTAGATTGCCTGTGGGTTCATCTGCGAGAATAATTTTGGGTTTGGTGATGATGGCCCTAGCAATTCCTACCAGCTGTTGCTGTCCACCGGATAACTGGCTGGGAAAAAGGTCTTTTTTTCCCACAATCTGAAACCGATCCAGTACATCAGCTACCATTGCTTGCCGTTCTGCTGTTTTTACGCCTTTGTATAAAAGAGGAGTTTCGATGTTTTCATAGACAGTAAGTTCGTCAATGAGGTGATAGGCTTGAAATACGAAGCCAACGTACTTTTTATATAATTCAGCTCGTTGTTTTTCCTTAATTTTATGAACAGGTTGTTCAATAAAATAGTATTCTCCTTCAGAAGGCTCATCCATCATACCCAGAATGTGCAATAAGGTAGACTTGCCAGAACCCGAAGGTCCCATGATAGATACAAATTCGCCTTCGTTGATTGTCAGGTTAATATCCCGTAACACGAAGGTACGTCCTGCACCTGTCTGGTACCACTTGAAAATATTTTGGAGTTGAAGAAGCATACAGTAGTTTAAAGGATGAGATTATGGATAGCCCCATCCATATGATAAGGCTATTCATAGAATGTTAGCTTTGGTTGGACAAACTTTTGGGTAATTGATCAGACATGGAAGTTTTCAGTAACTACTTTGCCATCAAACAAATTGACAATCCGGTGAGCAAAACCAGCATCGTAAGGAGAGTGGGTAACCATGATGATCGTTGTGCCTGCCTCATTGAGGTTGCGTAACAACTTCATTACTTCTTCGCCATTGACCGAGTCTAGGTTACCTGTAGGCTCATCGGCCAGTATCAGTTTAGGATTGGCTACTACCGCACGCGCAATGGCTGTACGTTGTTGCTGACCTCCGGAAAGCTGCTGAGGAAAGTGATTGCGGCGATGCATCATATTCATACGTTCCAGAGCCTCTTCTACTTTTTTCTGGCGTTCTGTTGCAGGGACTTTCAAATATAAGAGCGGCAGTTCTACATTTTCAAAAACAGTTAGTTCGTCAATCAGATTAAAACTCTGGAAAACAAATCCGATGGAGCCTTTCCGAAGCTGAGCCCGCTGTCTCTCAGATACTTTGGCTACTTCATTGCCATAGAAATGATATTCGCCATCACTAGGGTTATCAAGCAGACCCAAAATATTGAGTAAGGTAGATTTTCCACAGCCAGAGGGACCCATGATAGCTACAAATTCACCATCATTTATTTCCATAGAAATGCCGTTCAGAGCAGTTGTTTCTACTTCGTCGGTTGTGAAAACCTTTTTCATTTGTCGGGTAGCTATCATACAAACAATATAATTTAGTAGGTTAGATTCGTTAAAAAAGTGAAAGAATATAAGTGCTTACTCACCATTGGTTTACGCTACTGATGAGTTGAAACATAACCGAGAAATCATTTCTCCAGAACCAGTACCTCCGAATCACCAAAATTATCATAGGAAGACGTAACTACCTGTTCGCCTACTTGTAATCCGTCTAGGATCTCATAGTATTCAGGATTTTTACGACCCAAGGTAATCGTTCGTTTAGTAGCTTTTTTGCCATCCGTGCTTACTACATACACCCAGTTGCCGCCAGTGGTACTAAAAAAGCCTCCAGTGGGTAGCAGCACCGCAGATTCTGCTTTTCCCAGTTCAAGACGTATGGGAGAAGACTGTCCACGTTTAATGCCTTCAGGGGCTCCTTTGGCAAAAATCATGTCTACTTCGAATCGTCCGTTTCGTACTTCTGGGTAAATTTTGCTGATAGAAAGTTCATGTGTTTTGCCATTAAAGTCAAACTCGCCTTTGAGTCCAAGAAAGATACGTGAAATATAGTGTTCATCAATCTGTGCCCGCATTTTGAAACCAGTAAGGTCGTCAATCTGGCCTAGGTTTTGGCCTGCATTGATGCTGGTTCCTACTTCCACATCAATGGATGAAAGCAGACCTGGTACAGGAGCTTTGACGTAAAGATTGCTCAGATTGTCACGCATGAGTTTCAGGTTGCGGTCTGTCCGGTTTAAGGTTCCTTCGAGTTGCTGAATTTGAGTATTGGCATTCATTTCCTGAAATTTCTGTGATTCAATTTCAATATCCCGTTGTTTGACCAGGCGTTCATAATCTCGTTTGTATCGCAAGTATTCTTGTTCAGAAATCAGTTTGTCTTTGGCCAGTACTTGGTTTCGTTGATACAAATCTTTGGCTTGTTCAGTTTGATACTCTAGCTCAGATAGGGTACGGCGTAAAGTGAACCGATCCTGCCGCAGACGTAAACGAGTATTCTGTAATTCATTGACCAGACGATACATTTCTGTTTCCCGGTTTACAAAATCCATCATCAGGCGTTGGTTTTCCAGTTGAAGAATCGTATCACCTCGTTTGACCATCGTGCCTCCTTCTCGGTATTTGCGATTGACGTAGCCGCCTTCAATCGCATCCAGACGAATACTTTTCAGGGGCTGTACCACACCAGTAATAGGAATGAATTCGGTAAATGCTGATTTAGAGACAGTAGAAATCGTAATTTTATCGGACTCCACATTCAGTGTGGATTTATTGTTAGCAAAAAGCAAGCTGTAAATGGCAAAAAAACCAAACAATACGATGGCAAGCAAATACGCAATCTTGCGGGGAGTCCAGTTCTTTTTTTCAATTTTGCGATCCATTGTATAAGAAAATTACTAGAGAGTGGTTAGATGTAAACGTACCATACTTGCTTGCCAATGATATGCCAAAATATAAAATCTTCGTTTTTAGCGAGAAAATATATATTTTTGGTGTACATAGTTGTTCGGTTGTGAACATAAGTGTTCGAAAACGGACAATTTTCACAGCAATAAGTCTGTGATGGAGAAAAGATTGTAAGTTTAACCTGCGTTTTTATTTAACGATTTTTTTCATTGGCACACGTTCCTATTATTCTCAAATACCAGTCATTGAAAGAACTACCTTTTATGGCAGGTATGTTACTCAGGCTAGCAGAAGACTATAAAGTATGGCTGCTAGAAGGCGACATGGGGGCTGGTAAGACTACCCTCACCAAAATGGTGTGTAGCAGACTGGGCATACAAGATATGGTCCAAAGTCCTACCTTTTCTATTGTAAACCAGTACCTAACAGGCAAGGGAGATACATGCTACCACTTTGATTTTTACCGGATCAAAAATGAAGAAGAAGCTATGGATATAGGTGTAGAGGAATATTTTGACTCGGGAAATTATTGTTTTGTAGAGTGGGGAGAAAAAATTCCTAACCTATTACCTGCAAAATATCTGAAAATTAGTATTACTTTAGGTGTTCAAAAGGATAGAATAGTAGAAATATTGAAACATGGGTAACCCTCTCACCTCTGGTATAGAAGAACTTACCTCTCAAACGGTATTATACCCGCAAGAAGCTTTGCTGGCTGTACAAACTACGCAAAAAAAATTATTTATTGGTTTGCCCAAGGAACAGGATCTGGGTGAAAACCGTCTGGTGCTTACACCAGAAGCTACCTCTATTCTAACCCGAAACGGACATCAGGTATGTGTAGAAGCAGGTGCTGGAGATGCTGCCAAATTTAGTGACCGAGCCTTTAGCGATGCAGGGGCTAAAATTGCCTATTCCCCCAAAGAAGTCTTTGAGGCAGACATCATTCTGAAAGTAGAGCCACCCACAATCGAAGAGATTAGTTACATGAAGTCTGGACGAACCATGATTTCGGCTCTTCAAGCTGCCAAGCTGACGCAGGAATATATTGAAGCCCTTAACAAACGGAAAATTACTGCTCTTGCTTTTGAATTGGTTCAGGATAAAGTAGGTGGTATGCCTGTGGTAAGGGCTATGAGTGAAATAGCTGGTAATACAGTGATGCTGATTGCTGCCGAATACCTGAATAGTGCCAATAAAGGCCGGGGAATTATTCTGGGTGGCATTACAGGTGTTCCTCCAACCAAAGTAGTTGTATTGGGTTCTGGTACAGTAGCAGAATATGCCGCACGAACCGCCACCGGGATGGGTGCAGAAATCAAGGTATTTGACCGATACATTTACCGTCTGCGTCGGTTGAAATATGCCGTTGGGCAGCAAATACATACCTCAACCCTCGAAACAGACCTACTAGCAGAAGCCATCAGTCGGGCCGATGTCGTGATTGGAGCTATCCGTGCAGAAGAAGGCCGTAGTCCGGTAGTAGTGACAGAAGAGATGGTAGCAGCCATGAAGCCTGATTCTGTGATTATAGATGTAAGTATTGATCAGGGAGGATGCTTTGAAACTTCCTCTATTACAACCCACGATAATCCTGTGTATCGAAAATATGATGTGATTCACTACTGTGTACCTAACATAGCCTCACGGGTGGCTCATACCGCTACAATGGCTTTAAGTCATATCTTTACTCCATACATTCTGGAAATAGGCAATCTGGGTGGTATTGAAGAAATGATTTTACGTAATAAGTGGTTTATGAGAGGTGTTTACACGTATAAAGGAAGTGTAACCAATGCACACATTGCCCGCAAATTCAATATGCCTCACAAGGATCTTAATTTGCTTATGGCTGCCCGATTGTAAAAGACTGTCTCTTAGAATGTTGTGCCTGGAGGTGTTTTTCTGGTTGGCTCAGCAGGAGTAAGAGAAAGAAGGGACATCCGTTGGAAGCTCCGATGGAGATACCATAGAAGTCCTGTACTGACAAGGAGTGCCGCAATACCCTGCATCAGAGTAATCCCAGTTACATTTTCTGGATTAATGGTGATATATTTTAGTTGATACAGGTACATGATAATCACTGTTACTCCATTATTGATAAAATGTGCCCATATCGGATACCAGATGTTGCCTGACCACACATATAAATACCCAAATACAACACCCAATAGCATTCTTGGTACAAATCCATCCAATTGAAAATGGATAAAGCTGAAAATGATGCCTGTAACCCAGATGGCCACATGGGTATTCTTAAAACTACGTATTAGGATGGGTTGTAGCATTCCCCGAAACATCAACTCCTCACCTACGGCAGGAATAACCGCAATAACCAGAAGGCCTATTAGCATTTTTCCAAACGAATCAAACTGCGTCAGCAAATGAGTCATCTCTTCTACCATCTTTTGTGTCTTCCTAGACCAGTTTTCGAAACCTGAGAACATATCTGGCAAATCCCAGTTACGGTTCCATTGATAGACCCATTCATTGAACACAATAAAAGCTAGACCTAACAAAGCAATTAGGATAAGGGGACGAAATTGTATGCTAGAACGAGATTGAAACAAAGGGATTGTTCTTCGTTCGGCTAAAAACCAATAGGTCAAGGCTCCACCCATAAACCCACCAGCCGAACTAAAGGCTTGTACGAACATATATACAATCCAAGAACTAGGAAAGGCCAAATCACTGCGGAGTACCCGCATAAAATTCATTAAAATGATATTTCCACTAGCTTCTTGAAATGGAATAGAACAAATAAATCCTACTATTAGTCCTGCGAAACTACCTAAAAAAAAGAAACCTATCAGAAACAGCAGGCTAACAATTGGATGAAATGAAGGCGTAGAGGGTGTAAAATCGTTCATTATGTTGTAAATTTGCCAGAAGGGCAATCTGCCCAACGGGCAAATATACATAAATCAGTGAAGTTTTAACGAGCCTGTGGGAATCCACTACACAAAGAGAACTGTTTTTTTGAAAGGAATACTACTAATTTATGGTTAAAATCAGAACAATTGAGCTAGGTGAATTTCCGCTGTTGCTGGCACCTATGGAAGACGTGAGTGATCCACCGTTCCGGGCGGTATGCAAGGAAAGTGGTGCAGATCTGATGTATACAGAGTTTATATCTTCGGAGGGATTGATTCGTGATGCGGCAAAAAGCCGTCAGAAGCTGGATATTTTTGAATACGAACGCCCGATTGGTATACAGCTTTTTGGTAGTGATGTTGAAACGATGGGAAAATGTGCAGAAATATCTACCGCTGCTAAGCCCGATCTGATTGATATTAACTATGGCTGTCCGGTCAAGAATGTCGCTTGTAGAGGTGCAGGTGCAGCACTGCTTCAGGATATTCCCAAGATGGTACGTATGACAGAGGCAGTAGTAAAAGCTACCCACCTACCTGTGACAGTTAAAACTCGCCTAGGTTGGGATGATACGACTAAAAATATTCTGGAGGTAGCCGAACGGTTGCAGGATGTAGGTATTGAAGCCCTGACCGTGCATGGACGCACACGCGTGCAGATGTACAAAGGTGAGGCCGACTGGACACTCATTGGAAAGATCAAAGAAAATGCTCGTATTCGTATTCCTATCTTTGGAAATGGAGACATTGATTCGCCTGAAAAAGCCTGGGAATATAAAAACAGATATGGCGTAGATGGAGTAATGATCGGACGGGCCTCAATCGGATATCCGTGGATTTTCCGTGAAATAAAAAATTTCCTTCAACATGGAACAATCCTTGCTCCTCCTACCCTACAAGAACGAGTGGAGATATGTAAAAAACACCTAGACTTTTCGATACGTTGGAAAGGCGATAAGTTAGGTATTTTTGAGATGCGTCGGCATTATACCAATTATTTTAAGGGCTTGGAGCATTTTAAACCTTATCGGATGCGATTGGTAGAAGCGGGTACCTATGAAGAAGTTATAGAAATTCTGCAAGAAGTGGTCAATCATTTCTCTATGGTGGATGCCTAGTTTTCCCAAGTAAGACAATATTTTAAGCCTAACCACCACTTTTTCCCTATAAAAAGTGGTGGTTAGGCTTTTCAATGTGTTGGAGGCGAGGTGTTAGGTTGCGACTAGCATAGCTGCGCCGAAGACACCCGCACTGTCTCCCAGTTTGGGTTTTAAAAATAGGGTATCTAGTCGGGTATTAAAGACATTTTTTTTAACTTCTTCTACTCCCTCGGTATATAATAGCTCAATGTTACTGACTCCTCCACCCAAAATAATCACATCTGGATCCAGAATATTGATGACAACAGATAAAGCTTTTCCAAACATGTGAAGCAGTCGTTGGACTGTTGCCTGTGCATACGGATCGTTTCCGGTCGCATAATTTTTCATAATCTCCTTCAGCGTCAGCTCGTTTCCACTTAGGTTTTGGTAATAGCGTTGTAATGATGGGCCTGAAATAACCGTTTCTACACAACCCGTTTTGCCACAATAACACTCTCCGCCCGAACTGTCCAGGTAGTTATGCCCCCACTCGCCAGCTATACCTTGCCGTCCATTCAGTACCTGACCATTGACCACGATACCCCCTCCTACGCCTGTACCCATAATGACACCAAATACGACTTCAGCCTGTGGCATATGTTGAGCTACTGCCCCCATGTGTGTTTCGGCCAATGCAAAACAATTCGCATCATTGGCTATTGTAACTGGAATACCCAGTTTTGCTTCTAGGTCATGTTTGAATGGTTGGTGGTTCAGGCAAACGGTGTTACTGTTTTTAAGTGTCTGGGTATTTGGATCCAGACTTCCAGGTGTGCCTATTCCTAAACGTTCCGGTCGAACAATCCCTTCTGATAACTGGTCAAGGAGGAAGGAGATACGGTTTAGAATATGTTCATAGCCTTTATTTGCCTCTGTATCTATACGTAACCGTTTGATTATCTGCGGATTTGTAGCTGATTCAAGTACAACTCCCTCTATTTTAGTACCTCCTAAGTCAATTCCCCAAAGTGGTGACATAATATTGAGTAAAGAGTGAAAAAGCCTGTAAATAGATTAACCAATGGTATGCTGCTCTATACTATTGATCCGTGAACTGCTTCTTGCCAAAGTTCACGAACGTTATCTGAGCAGTCAGATTTTAAATATTTCTCAATGTAAGCAGGTTTTGTAAGGCTGTTTGGCTTTTTTCGAAATGAAAATCATTCATTACTTTTTCCATTTCTCCTTCTATCTGGGCTGTACATAGGTTTCCAATACTTCCTTCGTGGGTATGATGAAGCTGCATATTCGGATGATACGTGTTTTCAGCAATTTCTTTGCCTACCTGTTTGTATGCATCCCGAAAAGACACGCCTTGCAGCACCAGTTCATTGACTCGTTCGACACTAAAGAGGTAATGGTAACGAGCTTCCTGCAAAATATCTGGATTGACATTCATGTTTTTCAGCATAAAAGAAGTGATATCTAGGCAAGTAAGAATTTCTTCAATAGCTGGAAATATAATTTCTTTAGTGAGCTGCATTTCCCGGTGATAGCCAGACGGCAAGTTACTCATCAGTAAGGCCAGTTCCTGCGGGAGGGCTTTCAGACGATTGGTTTTGCCACGTAACAGCTCGGCCACATCTGGATTTTTTTTGTGAGGCATAATGCTGGAACCTGTTGTCAGATCATCTGGCAAGGTAATGAAACGAAAGTTTTGGCTATTATACAGACACACATCCATCGCTAGCTTTGATAGTGTAGAAGCTATGGCTGCAATGGCTGTTGCAACGCTATACTCTGTTTTGCCGCGGGTCATCTGGGCATATACTACATTGTAGTTAAGTGTCTCAAAACCAAGAAGCTGAGTGGTTAAGGTGCGGTTTAGTGGGAAAGATGAACCATAGCCAGCCCCAGAGCCTAGCGGATTTTTATTGGTAATTTTATAGGCTGCCTGTACAATCAGCATATCATCAATAAGACTTTCGGCATAGGCACCAAACCATAATCCAAACGAAGAAGGCATAGCTATTTGCAAGTGTGTATAGCCTGGAAGGAGCACCTGTTTGAGTTCTTCACTGCGTTGGGTGAGTAAATCAAACAATTTTTTTGTTTCCAGTGCAATATGTTCTACACGGTTTCGAAGAAAAAGCTTTATGTCTGTCAGGACTTGATCATTCCGTGAGCGGCCACTGTGAATTTTTTTACCTGTTTCGCCTAATTTTTGAGTCAGCAAGAGTTCGATCTGGGAATGAATGTCTTCTACTCCTTCTTCTATCGTAAATTCATTAGCTTGAATGGATTGAAGAATGTATTTGAGTTCGGTATGAATAGCAGTACATTCTTCATCGGTTAGCAAACCGATGGTTTGTAGCATCTGCGTATGTGCCAGTGAACCTAATACATCAAATTCTGCCAGGTATACATCCATCTCTTGGTCTCTGCCGACAGTGAATTTTTCAATTTTTTCAGCAGTAGATGTATTTTCTTTTTGCCAAAGCTTCATAACTATCTATGTTAAAAACAGGTTTTTTGACTTGGATACTAACTTTTATAATAAATAATAGACGTGTGGATGAAGTTTGCTGATTTTGGCGGGCAATTTAGCATAATTTTTGATGATTCGAGTCAAGGCCTTCGCAACCTATTAGCTCTTGCTAGATTTTTTACTTGCTGAAAGCAGGATAAGATTGTATCTTTGACATTCTAACTATACGTTTATGCGATTTTTTGTACTTTCTGTACTGTATATTTTTCTGAGCAGCTTGGTTTGGGCAGAAACGGCTCCTTCACCGCGTTTTGTTCGAAATGATGGGCAATGGGAATCTTCTGTTTTATACCGGGCAGAAATACCAGGTGGATTTTTATTTCTAAAAGAACAGTCGCTTGTTTATGTGTTTTATCATACAGGTGATGTAGCACATCAGCATCATTCACTGGAGCCTACAGCCGCTGCTCGACAAGCCAATAGCCTACCTTCAGATCAGATTCGAGCACATGGCTATGAAATACACTTTGAAGGCTCTAATTCCGCAGTAGTAATCGAAGCGTCTCACAAAAATGAAGAGGTGCGAAATTATTTTCTGGGCAGTGATCCGTCTCACTGGGCTGCTCAGGTACCTTCATTTGCAGAGATTATCTACAAAAATCTATACCCAGGTATAGATATGCGGATATTTTCTCAGCAAGGAAGTCTTAAATACGAATGTATTGTCCAGCCAAAGGCTGATCCAAGTCGCATTCAGTTCCGATACGCAGGGATGGACAAGATAGCATTGAATAATGGGTTTCTGATTACAGAAACCTCTGTTAATAAAGTCACAGAGCTGCCACCCTATTCCTATCAGCTTACCAAGACAGGTATCAGACAGGAGGTTGCTTCTAGTTATAAATTAAAAGAAAATACATTGTCTTTTCTTTTTCCTAGTGGATACACGACTGCTTCGACGTTGGTTATTGACCCTATACTCGTATTTTCTACCTATTCGGGTTCTTTTACCAATAACTGGGGCTATACAGCTACGTACGATGATAGTGGTCACTTGTACTCAGGAGGCATAGAATTTGGAAACAGGTTTCCTGTGACTACAGGAGCTTTTCAAACGAGTTTTTCCGGACAAACAGATGTGGCCATTCTTAAATATACACCTACCGGAAATGCATTGGTATATGCTACCTATATTGGTGGTAGTGAGGCAGAAGCCCCACATAGTATGATTGTAGACAAAGACAATCAGTTGATTATTTTTGGAACAACCAGCTCTACCAATTTCCCAGTTTCCGCAACGGCCTTCGATAGAACCTTTAATGGAGGATTTTTTGCCATAGCTTCTGGGGTAAATTATGCTAATGGCAGTGACCTCTTTATAACTAAATTAAATGCAACTGCTAGTAGTTTGATAGGTTCAACCTATCTGGGAGGCTCCGCTAATGATGGCCTGAACACCAATATAAACCTAAACCAAAACCTATTTAATTATGGAGATGAATTTAGGGGAGAAGTTAATCTGGATGCAAGTGGGAATATTTACATAGCTTCCCTGACGTTAGCCACTAACTTTCCCATGGTAAATGCCTCACAAAATACGCTGGCTGGGCAGGAGGATGCTGTCTTGTGTCGCTTAACCCAAGATTTATCATCCCTTACGTGGAGTACTTATTTAGGTGGCGATCGTTTTGATGCTGCTCGTGGCATACGTATCTCTCCGATGGGTAATGTATACGCTGTGGGAGGTACAACCAGTACAACCTTGCCTGCTTCGGCAGATGCCCTCAATCGGGTATCTTCTGGAAGAGACGAAGGATTTGTGGTCAAATATGTCAATAGTACATTGTCTCGCCTATCCTATCTAGGTACGATTGAGCCAGATCAGGGGTATCAGATTGATTTAGATGAAAATGAAAATGTATATCTGATGGGCTTGACATTAGGATCATATCCGGTGACCAGCGGAGTGTTTACTACCCCTAACAGCAGCCAATTTATTCATGCCCTGGATGCTAACCTCAGTCGTACTTTATTCTCGACGGTCATAGGTTCTGGAAATCATCAGCTTAATATTTCTCCTACTGCGTTTATGCGGAGCAAATGTGGCCTTATTTATCTGGCTGGCTGGGGTGGTTCTTCAAGCATACGATTAGGTGTAACTCGAACGGTCACTACCGGGCTTCCTGTATCCCCAGATGCCATAAGAAAAACCACTAATGGAGATGACTATTATCTGGCTATTTTGAGTCAAGATGCTTCTCAATTGTTATATGGTACTTTTTTTGGCTCACAGTCGGGTACAAATCATGTGGATGGGGGAACTTCTCGTTTTTCGCCTGATGGAACGATCTATCATGCGGCCTGTGCCTGCCGTGATAACAGCCGGTTTCCTACTACCCCGGGAGTCTGGTCGCAAATAAACAATGGGGCTCTTGTCAATGGTTGTAATAATGCTGCTTTTAAGTTTGATCTGGAAGGTCTGAAAGCAGATTTTAGAGTAGCTATTGATAGTTGTAGTGTACCTGCTTTGATAACTACACAAAACCTGAGCCAAGGAGGGAAGTCATATGAATGGGTAGTAGATGGAAAGGTACGTTCTACTGCATTGACATTAAACCAATTGGCGGTAGAGGGTGCTGGAGAACATACCATTACCCTTAGGGTTTATAATCTTATTACCTGCAAGCAGGTAGATTCCTTGAGCCGGAAAATTGTCTGGGGAACCAGACGTTTTGCTGTTTCCCCAGACACTTCTATTTGTTTGGGGAATAGCCGACAATTGTCAGCTTCTGGAGGTACTACCTACGCTTGGACTCCTGCACAAGGAATAATAAACCCTCGATCACCTACAGTTACGGTTGCTCCTACTGAAACTACTACCTACACGGTCGAAATTTCTAATCCAGATGGCTGTAACCGACGCCTCAGTACAACAGTCAATATCTCTACTTTTAATCCGGATTTTGAGGTAATCATGCATCCTGAGTGTGATGCTCCAACCAAACTTAGACTAGTAGCTAATGGATCTACTGGACGAGCAGAGTGGGTAATCATCAATGAAGATGGTGTTGCCAGAACTATTGAGGATACAGTGACTGTGGGAGCTGGAGGCAATTATGAGATTGTTCTAAAAGCTTTTCAGGGTGTATGTGAAAAAACAATCCGGAAAAACGTATTTGTTGACGATCCTCGCCCCCCAGTAAATGTCATTACTACCAATGAGCCTAATACCCATTTCGAAACATTTAAGAGAGGTTGGAAAGTAGAGATGTATGACCAGTGGGGCCGACCCGTTTATAGCAATGATTCCTATCAAAATGACTGGAAGGGTTCTTCTGTCAAAAACGGAGTATATTTTTACCGGCTTACCTCTCCTGCAGGTCTTTCATGTAAGGGTTGGTTGCAGGTACTGAAATAAGTAAGAATCATATGTTTGATTTGTGCTCTTTAATTCTATTGAAAGAAGGCTAAGAAGCTGTTTACGTTAATTGTATGGAAGCGAAAGCAGCTTCTTAATGATTGGTTGTGGGAAAGGGTTGATCGTTATTTCTACCAACTGGATTGGCTAAACTACATAGAAGAGAGATTCTTGAGAAGGATATAATAGAGCTTTATAAATTTTCCGTTTATTGTATACATAACTAGTTGACTATCAGATAAAAGGCTTGTTTCGTAACCTTCCTGGAAGAAATGCGTTTGTTTATATACGAATGCATTTTTCACCTAACGAATAAAGCCATGAAAAGTATTCTTATAGCAGTATATCTCCTATTTGCAGGAGGTGTAGGACAATCTTTCTCTCCCCAAAAAATGGAAAGATTAGTAGGTCGTACTCAGCAAGCCAAAGATATTGTGCAAACTATAGCAGATGACCCAGATTTTACTACGCTTACTACAGCTATTAAAGCGGCAAATCTCTCCGGTGCGTTGAGTCAAGCCGGACCCTTTACAGTCTTTGCCCCTACCAATGAAGCCTTTACAAAAGTAACAGAGCTGCCAGAGTTATTAAAAGCAGAAAATATGGAAAAATTAGTTGCCTTACTAAAATACCATGTCGTGCCTAATAAAGTGATGGCAGAAGATCTACGGGATGGGCAAACCATTACTACACTTACAGGAGAAGAACTCTTGGTATCTATGGTCAATGGCAAAGTACTGATTAATGGTTCAGAAATAAGTCAGTCTAATCGGACTGCATCCAATGGTGTTATTCACGTGACATCAACAGTCCTGCAGCCTGGTGCCAACATGGGCAATAAATAAGATGGTATCAAATCAATAAAAAAGCGTAGGTATCCATACTACGCTTTTTTTACTGGAAAACGAAATAGACGTAACCAAGAGACTGTCTGTTTACACAGAAAATACGATTTTGCTTAATAGATTAATATATGTTTCGATACCTTCTCCTATTTCATGGAGGTAAATAAATTCATCTGCTGAATGTGAGCGGGCAGAATTGCCAGGACCCATTTTAAGACTTGGTACATCTAACAATGCTTGGTCTGAGGTAGTAGGTGAGCCATAGGTCGTAAGTTTGAGGCTTTTTCCAGCCTGTACGATGGGATGCTCTGGTGAAATACTAGAAGGTTTCAGTCGAACTGAACGGGGCTTTACTTCTGATTGGAGGTGTGTCTGCAAAACACCCAAAACTTCTTCATTCGTGTATACATCCGTTGGACGGACATCCATGGTAAATTCACACTTATCAGGGACTACATTATGCTGTGAGCCTGCATGAATGATTGTGACAGACATTTTTACTTTGCCCAGCATCTCAGAAACCCTCGGAAACTCATAGCTGCGAATCCACTCAATATCCTGTAATGCTTTATAAATAGCATTTTCGCCTTCTTCTCGTGCCGCATGGCCAGCTTTTCCATGAGCAATGCAATCAATAACCAGTAACCCTTTTTCGGCAATAGCCATTTGCATCAGTGTGGGCTCGCCAACAATCGCAAAATCTATGCGGGGTAATAGTGGAATCACCATTTCCAGTCCTTCACGTCCAGAAATCTCTTCTTCAGCTGTTGCAGCCAGTAGAAAGTTATAAGATAGATCTTGTTTGTCGTAAAAGTGTAAAAATGTAGCAATCAGTGAAACCAAGCATCCACCAGCATCATTGCTTCCTAATCCGTATAGTTTTCCTTCTTTCTCAATAGGTGCAAAAGGATCCAATGTATAGGATACATTCGGTTTGACTGTATCGTGGTGTGAATTGAGAAGAATGGTTGGTTTATTGGAGTCAAAATACTTATTTACAGCCCATAGGTTATTTTTTAATCGCCGTAGGGGAATATTTTTCTCTTGCAGAAAATGAGCTATGCATTCAGCGGTCTGATCTTCTTGACGAGAAAAGGAAGGGATTGCAATGAGTTTTTTTAGTAAGGCAATTGCGTCTGGTACGAGTGACTGATTGGTAATCATACTTTGGTAAGTTGAAACAAAAATAGTATATGGTTGGCAAAGCCCTATCCTTATCCGAATCTTTATCAAATTTATCTGTACTAACCAGGTATATAAACCTCTGTCTCCACAAAAAACGGATGTGTATGCAAGATACACAAAGAATGTTAGACTGTGACAGGTGCCGGCAAATATCCTTAGAACAATAACGTGGTTAGCAGAGCCTATCTAAGATTATAAGGTAAGTCTGGTACCTTGCTGTGTAGCAATGGCATCGGCATGAATAATGCGAACTTCATTGACACCTTTTTCCAAGGCTGAAAAAGCATTATCCAATTTTGGAATCATTCCTTTGGAAACAATTCCTTCATTTTTAAGCATTGTATATTTTTCCTTGTTTATATTAGCAATGGCAGAATTGTCATCCGCTGGGTTCAGAAGCACACCTTTTTTCTCAAAACAATAAATCAGACTTACAGGTATTTGAGTCGCTGTTGCCAATGCCACAGCTATGGATGAGGCCATCGTATCTGCGTTGGTATTGAGAATCTGCCCATGGCTATCGGCTGTCAGTGGTGCGACCACAGGCGTAATTTTCTGTTCCAAGAAAGCCAGCAGTTGTACGGCCTTTACTTGTTCGATATCTCCTACAAACCCATAATCTATCTCTCCTATTGGGCGTTTTTGGGCTCGGATAATTCCTGCATCTGCTCCAGTCACGCCCAATGCATTACAACTTTTTGCCTGAAGCTGAGCCACTAGTTTTTTATTCACCAGTCCACCATAGACCATCGTAACCACGTCTAACATAGCTGCATCTGTAATGCGTCGCCCGTCTACCATTTGTGTTGTAACACCCAGTTTTTCAGCTACTTGAGTGGCTATTTTGCCGCCGCCATGAACCAGAATTTTGGGTTGGGTAATAGAAGCAAAAGCTGCTAAAAAAGCATCAGTGGCTTCCGGATTGTCGATGACGTTACCGCCAATTTTAATAACAAAAATCATTAGAAAACGAAAAGAGACATACAAACTTCCCAGATAAACCCTAGGAAGAAATAAATAAATATGATTATAAGCCTAATAAAATACGTTTGAGGACAGCCTGTGCAGACCAAACCCGATTAGCAGCCTGTTGAACTACAATGGAATGTGAGCTATCCAGTACTTCGTCTGTCACTTTAAGGTTTCTTCGGACAGGTAGGCAATGCATAAATTTGCCACCATTGGTAAGTCCCATTTTCTCCATATCGATCATCCAACTAGAATCCTGTGTCAGAACTTTGCCATACTCCTGATACGAAGACCAGTTTTTTGCATAAATAAAATCAGCTCCAGCAAAAGCTTCCTCCTGGTCATAAATCACAGGTATATCTTTTACAATATGTGGAGCCAGTTCATATCCTTTTGGATGTGTAATGACAAACTCTACATCCATTTGAGGCATCCATTCACAGAACGAATTGGCTACAGCCTGGGGTAGTGGTTTGAAATGAGGCACCCACGTTAGTACTACTTTAGGTCGGGCTTTTTGTTTTTGTTCTTCAATGGTAATACAATCTGCCAATGACTGCAAGGGATGCCGGGTAGCAGATTCCAGATTTACGATTGGAACACCCGCATATTGTTTGAATTTACTAACGACAATCTCCTGATAATCTGTATCTCTGTCTTTAAGTTCGGCAAATGACCGAAGAGCAATGATTTCACAATACTGAGCAATGACAGGAGCGGCTTCTTTGACGTGTTCTGCTTTGTCTCCATTCATAATCACTCTTTCATTCATCTCCAGTCCCCAGCTATCCTGGGTTACATTCATAACCATTACATCCATACCTAGATTCTGAGCAGCACGTTGGGTACTCAGGCGGGTACGTAGGCTTGCATTAAAAAACAGCAAACCAAGGGTTTTGTTTTTCCCCAGAGATTTATCTGAAAAAGGATTTTTTTTTAATTCAATAGCTTCTTTTACCAATACCTGCGGATCAGGTACATCTTCGAGAGAAATGAAGTGTTTCAAGGTACAGTTTGTTGGGGTATGTAGTGAAAAATTAGTTTGAGGGCGAAAATTACTATTTTTTGCAAATAAAAAAGCTAACCTGTTTTAAAACTTTAGCAGATTAGCTTTTTGAGGAGATTTGAAACCTAAAAATAGAATGCCTTATTGGACAATAATTTTTTCGTACGTAAACTGTGTGCCTCTGCGTGCCTGTACTACATATATTCCAGCAGATTGGGTAAACTGACGTACAGGAATCTTTACCATATCTGTGGGTGAGTAGCGGGCTTCAAAACATTCTTTTCCAAGCTGATCATAAATCCGTACATGTAATGTGGAGGCAGAAGAGGCTCCCGCTGTCTGAACCTCCACCGATTCGGTAATTCCCAGTGGGCTTGGAAATATACGGATTCCACTGGCAGAGGCTCCTGTTTCTACGGCCACTATGTCAGAATAGGTAAATGTGCCATCCCAATCGGTTTGTTTGAGCCGATAATAGGTAATTCCAGAATAGGGTTTTGTATCTACACTTTGGTAGGTATGCAGAGAATAGCTATTTCCTTTTCCCTTGAGCGTTGTCACCTCTTCAAACGATACGCCATTAGATGACCGTTCGACTATAAAATGGCTATTATCTTTTTCTGAAACAGTTGCCCATTTTAATACAACGTGCTTGCCATTGTATGCTGCACGGAAGTAGAGTAGTTCGACAGGCAGTGCCTGAAAACAATCACATTTGATGCTTCCATTAGGGGTTACTACACCTGGTGGTGGAGGATTTGAAAATCCTGTTGGTGTCGCATCATTGCGACACATTCCTATCAGGCCTGAACCAAACCCAAATATTCCATTGGAAATATTGGCTTGCCCTGCTACATTAAGGCTTCCACAACCACTGCTAGGTAGAAGCGGATTACTACCTCCTGCTACATTTCCCCCATTTTGGTTATAGTCGCCTGTTATGAGTACAATAATACCTGTAACTGTTAGATTTCCGCCATTAATGGTTGCCGAACCGCCTATACTGGTAGGTCCCAAAATATTTACCTGTGCGGGAGTTGTTTGACTATATGAACCATCAATGTTAGCGGTACCAGTATTTACAAATGTACCAGTATTGATAGTCAAGTTAGACGAAATTTCCAATTGCCCTATGTTATTAAACGTATAACCATTGCTCAGCGTAAAGTTTATACGTTGGAAAGTTCCAAAGTTATTAATAGTCCCATTCGTACCTGAAAAGTTCAGATTGGCATTGGATGTAATGCGTACATTCGAAGAGATACATACCGTGACATTATTGGCATTAATATTTATCGTTCCCTGAAAGGGACTAATGGTAGTATTGACAGCTGTTAGGCAAAGAACCGTATTGTCCACATTGATGTTGATGGATGCATTGGGGGTTGTCGTTACATTAATGGTAGTGGTACAGCTGCTGCATTGTGCTTTTATAGAAAGAGGAAACAAAAAGAAAGTCCCTAAAAAAAGCAGACAGGTGAGTAGCGTATGCATACTAGTTGTAGTAGTTTTCATACAGGGTAAAGGTTTGTTTTTTATAATTTATGAAAAAAATCCTCTTAAACAAAGATATAGATGTATGCACAGCGTTGAATACCTATAAACTTACACTAAAGGTTGATAAAATAGTAATATTTTACCAAAAAAAGAAAAAATATTGAACAAACTACAAGGATGTATAGGAGTTTTTTTACCTGTTTGATATCCTAAGACTTGCTTACCCCCCCGATACAGCAGGAAAAAACAGTATATACTACTACTCTATATGGCTCATACATACTGGTATGTTCGATTTTTTGCAAATTTTGTAAGAAAAAATGTAAAATTCCTAATTTGTATTGATATAAGTTAAAAATCAGGTGCAGAGTTTCAGAAATATATATTTTTACTTCGCAAATCATATTTTCCAGAGAAATAAAATTTGGTTTACGCTATTTTTGTTTTTACATTTGTGTCTTCTAAGTGTAAGAGGGGGCAAATGTCCCCTCTTTTGCTTGCTAATATTAAACAAAATACTTTTATACCCAGAAAACTCAACTCCAAAAGTGAGCAGAAGAGGTTGCTTTTATGAAAGAACAGGCGTTTATTCGTGATATGTTAACCGAGCAGTTGCAAGGCACACCTTACTTTGTGGTAGATGTTACAGTAAGCGGCTTGCGGATGATTCCAAAAGTTGTTATTGCACTGGATGGTGATTCAGGTATAGGTATAGATACCTGTGCAGAGGTAAGCCGTGAACTGGAAAAAAAGATTGAGCAAACCGATATGTTTCCGAAGGGGTATGTACTGGAAGTTTCCTCCCCTGGTGTAGATCTGCCACTAAAGTTGGCTAGGCAATATCCCAAACATGTAGGCCGTCAGCTTCGGATACAATTAGGCGAAGGCGTTATTAAAACGGGAAAACTGCAAGAATGTGACAGCGAGTCTCTTACGCTGCTGGAAGAGATTGTAGGCAAGGTGAATAAGAAGAAAAAAGAGCATGTACCCATAAAAATTCCATTACAGGAAATAGAAAAAGCGTTTGTATTGATTGCTTTTAAATAATTGTAACTCGGGATGGCTACTAGGAAGTCTTTATGTTTTCCTAGTAATTGTTGTCTACTTACAATCCTGATAGATAGTATTAAGCTTACGACCATACACATTGATTTTCATATATTATGCTATAGGAAAGAATTGTTGAACGTATACCACCATGAGCAAAGAAAGTAAAGAGTTGATTGAGTCATTTGCCGAGTTTGCAAGACTTAAGAATATTGACCGCCCAACGATGATCCGTATTCTGGAAGATGTTTTCAGAACAATGATTCGCAAGAGATATGGCTCAGACGATAATTTTGATATCATCATTAATGCAGATAATGGTGATTTGGAGATCTGGCGTTTTCGTGAAATTGTGGATGATAACTCAGAAGATATCTGGGATCATGACAAAATTGCACTGACCGATGCACGGAAAATAGAACCAGATTTTGAAGTAGGAGAAGAAGTGGCAGAAGCCGTGCAGTTGGAAGATTTTGGCAGACGTGTCGTACAAACTGCCCGACAGACATTAATTCAGAAAGTAAAAGATTTGGAAAAAGACTTACTTTTTCAAAAATACAAGGAACTTGTTGGGGAAATAATTGTTGCAGAAGTATATCAGACGCTAAGTAAGGAAAATATATTATTGGATTCAGAAGGGCATGAACTGACCTTGCCCCGCACCGAACAAATTCCAAAAGATCGTTTCCGCAAAGGAGATTCCGTAAAAGCTATTGTTCACCGCGTTGAGATGGTGAATGGTACGCCCAAAATTATATTGTCACGTACCTCGCCTGTTTTTCTGGAAAGACTTTTTGAAAATGAGGTTCCTGAAGTATTTGATGGTGTGATTGCCATTAAAAAAGTAGTTCGTGAACCTGGTGAACGAGCAAAAGTTGCCGTAGAAAGCTATGATGATCGTATTGATCCTGTAGGTGCCTGTGTAGGTATGAAAGGTTCTCGAATTCATACAATTGTCCGTGAACTGGATAATGAGAATATTGATGTGATCAATTATACAGACAATATTGACTTGTATATTGCCCGAGCTTTAAGCCCTGCCAAAATCAGTCGGATAAATATTGAAGAAGAAGAAGGACGGGTAGCTGTATACATGCGCCCAGATCAGGTTTCTCTGGCTATTGGCAAAAACGGACAGAATATTCGTTTGGCCGGCAAACTGGTAGGTATGGAAATAGATGTATACCGTGATACAGACGAAGGCGAAGAAGAAGATATTGATTTGCTAGAGTTTGATGATGAAATAGAACGTTGGGTAATTGATGAATTTCGTCGGGTAGGTCTGGATACAGCCAAAAGTATACTGGCTCTAAGTAAAGAAGATCTGGTACGTCGGACAGACCTGGAAGAGGAAACAATCGAAGATGTGATTCAAGTACTGAAACAAGAATTTGAGGAAAGTGAGTAAGAGAAAGGATAGAATGCCTTTTCTCTTAAACTGTGTATAAAAAACTGATGAATATATATTATATTTGATACTTTTTAGTCCGTTTTCTCTTTGGCAAGGAGAAGAGGCATAGCTAGTAAGTACATAATCAGCATCTTGGACTCTTAACTCGTACTATTGCCCCGTTCATTCGTATTTCAGGTATATTCTGATTCAAGCAGCTGATAAGCTGCCACATATTTATTGTTTGCAGCACAACTATCAGTTCATAGATTTATTTTTTCATCATTCATTTCAAGACAAGACATTTTATACATTCCACATGGCAGAAGAAAAAATGATGCGATTAAGTCAGGTTGCCCGAAAACTTAATGTTGGAACTTCCACAATTCTGGACGTATTGGGGCAACGTGGTTTTAAAGTAGAGAATTCTCCAAATGCGAAAATTACTGCTGAGCAGTTTGATATACTAGCAAAAGAGTTTAGAGAATCAGCATTAGAAAGACAAGAAGCTTCCGAGTTGACTATTGGTAAAAAACATAATGAGAATATGATTATTGATGCGCCTCACATGGAGCGTCAAAATAAAGTAGAGGAAGAAGATTTGTTTGTTCCCAAATACGTACCTGAAAAAGAATTTATTCCCAAAACAGAAGAGGCTACTCAAGAAAAAGAAACACCTCTCGCCGAAACCCAAACGCCTGAATCAGGTAGAATTACATTGCAGCCACTGAAAATATTGGGCAAAATCGAACTGGATAAAAAAGGAAATCCTGTGCCTCCAAAGGTACAACCACCAGTGGTAGAAACACCTATACTTGTTCCTGAGGTTCCAAAAGAAGAAGCTCCAATACCCGTTGAAGAACTTAAAAAAGAAGAGCCTAAAAAAGAGGAACCTAAAGTAGAGGAACCTAAAGTAGAAGAGCCTAAAAAAGAAGAACCTATCATACAGCCTGTGGTCGTACAAATTGAGACTCCCATAGTGAAACCTGTGGACGTAACGCCAAAAGTCCAAAGAGAGGAACCGTCCAAAGTAATGGCTACGGAGAAAAAAGATCTGCCACCTGTACAAAAAACACAAGAGAAAGTGCCTGAGGCTACGCTACCCGAAAAAATTCTACCCGAAAAAGTTGAAATAGTAAAAGCCAGAGGGGAAACACTAAAGGGCTTATCTGTTGTAGGTAGAATAGAACTGCCTGTTGAAAAAGATAAACGCAAAAAAGGTGCTCCTGTAACCTCTTCTGCCGAGGAAGAAAAGAAAAAGAAAAAGCGTAAACGGAAACGCCTCAGACCTGGACAAACCGAGGAGACACCAGCCGCAGCAGCTGCCGCCGCAGCAGCAAAAGCCAAGGCGACTCCTACAACAGCCGCCACGACTACTCCTGCAAGTACGGCCAATGCGGCCAATGCTCGTCCTAAACCTGGTAAAAAAGGGAAAGTACGCCGTGAGGAAGTCTCGGAAAAAGATGTACAAGATAAACTCCGTGCTACCCTGGCTACCATGGGTGGACGCAATGTGAGAGGTAAAACCAAGAGTAAAACACGTGATAACCGGGAAAATACAGAAGATTCATCGGAAGTTGCGAACGAAATCAAATTAACAGAATTTATTTCTGTCAATGATCTAGCGTCTCTGATGGATGTACCTGTCAATGATGTGATTTCTGTCTGTCTGAATTTAGGTATGTTTGTCTCTATTAATCAACGCCTAGATGCTGAAGCCATTCGAATTATTGCTGATGAATTTAATTATACTGTCAAATTTATTTCTGCTGAAGAAGAGCTAGACAGTGTACTGGAAGAATCTATTGCAGATGATCCAAATTTCCTGAAATCACGTGCACCTATTGTAACCATCATGGGTCACGTAGACCATGGTAAAACTTCGCTACTGGATTATATCCGTAAAGCAAAGGTAGCAGCAGGCGAAGCCGGAGGGATTACCCAACACATTGGCGCATACGATGTGATGACAAGCTCTGGCAAGCGTATTACGTTTCTAGATACACCTGGTCACGAAGCATTTACGGCCATGCGTGCTCGTGGTGCTAAAATTACAGACGTTGCTATTATTGTAGTGGCTGCGGACGATAGTGTAATGCCCCAAACCAAAGAAGCCATTAATCACGCACAGCTAGCAGGGGTACCTATTGTCATAGCTATGAACAAGATAGATAAGCCCAATGCTAACCCTGAGAAAATCCGGCAAGAATTAGCACAGGAAAATGTTCTTGTGGAAGAATGGGGTGGAAAATACCAAAGCCAGGAAATATCTGCCAAAACAGGCATTGGAATTGATGATTTGTTGGAAAAAGTACTGCTAGAAGCAGAAATGCTGGATCTGAAAGCAAATCCAGACAGGAAAGCTACTGGTACAGTTATTGAAGCGGCACTAGATAAAGGTCGTGGATATGTGGCCACTATGATGGTACAGACAGGTACGTTATGCGTAGGAGATATTGTACTGGCTGGTGCTCATTATGGCCGTATACGGGCCATGCTAGATCACAGAGGTGTACGCCTTAAAAAGGCAGGACCTTCTACACCTGTACAGGTGCTTGGTCTAGGTGGTGCTCCACAAGCTGGTGAAAAATTTAGTGTCATGGAATCTGATCGGGATGCCCGAGAGATTGCCAACAAACGGGAACAGATTCTACGGGAACAAAGTATTCGTACCCGTCGTCATATTACACTGGATGAAATTGGTCGCCGACTAGCCATAGGATCATTCAAAGAATTAAATATTATTGTCAAAGGAGACGTGGATGGCTCTGTAGAAGCTTTGGCCGACTCATTGTTGAGACTTTCAACGGGAGAAGTTCAGGTCAGGATCATTCACAAAGGTGTAGGACAGATTTCAGAATCTGATGTTTTGCTTGCCTCTGCTTCAGATGCTGTTATTGTTGGTTTCCAAGTTCGCCCGTCTGTCAATGCTCGCCGACTGGCTGAAAATGAGGAAATTGAAATTCGCTTGTATTCTATTATCTATGATGCCATTGATGAAGTAAGAGCTGCCATGGAAGGAATGTTAGCTCCGAAAGTAGAAGAAGTAATTGCCGGGGTCATTGAAGTTCGGGATATATTCCGTATTTCTAAAATAGGTACTGTAGCAGGTTGTTTCGTGTTGGAGGGTCTTATTAAACGTTCCAATAAAATCCGTGTGGTTCGCGATGGTATTGTTCTTCATACAGGAGAAATAGATGCCCTGAAACGTTTCAAGGATGATGTAAACGAAGTTCGGTCAGGCTACGAATGTGGACTGAGTGTACGAAATTTTAATGATATAAACGAAGGTGACTTAATTGAAAGCTTTGAGTTTAAAGAGGTAAAACGTACCCTATAAGCTATCTTCTTTTTTTGTACTAACACTAAAGCCGCTTCATACCAAGCGGCTTTAGTGTTATGAACAGGTTGTATAGGATTAGTTTTATTTAGCTACCTAAACAATTGTATTTGAAGTATCCCATTTTTATAAATACATTTGCTTCAGACACAGAATATTGATTTCTAGAAACCTTTTTATTCATGTTATATTATTTTTTTGATTATCTCGACCGCCAGTTTGATTTTTGGGGAGCCGGTGTATTTCGTTACATCTCTTTTCGGGCAAGCATGGCACTTATCATTTCCATGTCTATCGGTGCTGTTTTTGGCAGACGTCTAATTGATAGACTGCATCGGCTGCAGGTAGGAGAAAGCATTCGTGACCTGGGTCTTCAGGGGCAAATGGAAAAGAAAGGCACACCGACGATGGGCGGATTTATCATTATTGGAGGAATTCTATTGGCTGTCTTGTTACTGGCTCGTCTGGATAATATTTATATTATATTGCTGCTAATCAGTACAATCTGGCTTGGGCTGATCGGTTTTTTGGATGATTATGTAAAGGTATTTAAAAAAGAAAGTAGTGTTCCCTGGCTGGCAGGAGATAGAGGTATCAAGGGGAAAATAAAAATAGTAGGACAAGTTGGTTTGGGAATCATTATTGGTTTAACGTTATATTTTCATCAGCATGTCGTAATTCGCAAATATGATGGAAGAATAGATTATAATAACATCTCTGCTACACCTTATCACGATACTAAGTCTTTGACTACTACCGTGCCTTTTTTCAAAAACAATGAGTTAGATTACAGTCAGCTACTGAGTTTTATTCCTGAGCAGTACACTTGGATTGTATATGTGCTGGTAGCTATATTTATTATTACAGCTGTCTCGAACGGTGCGAATATCACTGATGGTATAGATGGGCTTGCTGCAGGTACATCGGCTATTATTGGGCTTACACTGGGGTTGTTTGCGTATCTGTCAGGGAATGCTATTTTTGCTAACTATCTGAATATCATGTATATTCCGAATCTTAGCGAACTGGTTATTTTTTGTGCGGCTTTTGTTGGGGCCTGTGTCGGATTTTTGTGGTATAACTCCTATCCTGCCTCGGTGTTTATGGGAGATACGGGAAGTTTGACTTTAGGAGGATTGATAGCCGTTATGTCATTAATGATACGTAAGGAATTAATGATTCCCTTGTTTTGTGGGGTTTTTCTGGCTGAAATCGTATCCGTCATTCTTCAGACCTATTACTTTAAATACCAGAAAAAACGTCGAGGTATTGAGTATGCCCGTGAGCATAGGTTATTTAAAATGGCTCCTCTGCACCATCACTATCAGAAATTGGGCTATCATGAGGCTAAGATTGTCATACGTTTTCTGATTATTTCCATTGTATTGGCCGTATTCAGTATTGCTACCCTGAAATTAAGGTAGATCGATATATGATGAGTGTTTATACTTAAAAATGGCTATAAAAGAAGTTTCTTTTATAGCCATTTTCCTTTTAAAAACTGGGTAAAAATAAACACAGAGGCATTTACAAGTAATTGGGTCACAGGTACAAAAACCTTTGTCTTCGGATTCTTATTTTTTGTCTACTAATTTAAGAGGTTCATCTAAAATTTTTAAAAGCAAAATATAACCTCCTTATCTTAGCATTGTAAGAAATTCGGATAGTGTCCTCAACTATCGTTTTTCTTTCCATAGCTGGTTGAAGGATCTTGGGGGTAAGACTGGCGTTACACGCCGTCTTCCCCAGGCATCTCCTCACATAAGTTTCTTCTCTACATATCTCTACAAAATATACTACCCTTCTTACCATTTATTTTTTATTGCTGTCTACTTTTATTCGTTCTTCTTGATTAGCCAACTGCCAGGCTGTATGGAATACCAGACGGGCAATTTTTTCTATTTTCTGGAAATTTATTTTTTCCACATCATCTGTAGGCTGGTGATAATCGTCATGTGTACCATTAAAATAAAAAATCACAGGGATCTTATTTTTGGCAAAGTTGTAATGATCAGAACGATAATAGAAGCGGTTAGGATCATTGGGGTCGTTGTATTTGTAGTCCAGAGTCAGTTTGCTGTATTTCTGATTGATAGACTCGCTAATAGAATGTAAGTCACTGGAAAGCTTGTCTGAGCCAATCAGGTAGACATAGTCTGGATTATCTGCATGTGCGGCATCTACACGCCCAACCATATCTATATTTAGGTCGGCAACGGTATTTTTTAGAGACCAAACTGGATGGTCTGTATAATATTCAGAACCTAGCAAACCTTTCTCTTCGCCAGATACGGTCATACACAACACACTACGTCTGGGACCATTGCCCTCCCGTTTGGCTTGTGCAAACGCCTGAGCTATTTCTAGTACGGATACTGTACCACTCCCATCATCGTCAGCTCCGTTGTGAATCTGACCATTGATAATCCCCACATGGTCATAATGAGCCGTAATTACAATTACCTCTTCTTTTTTATCTGTTCCTTCGATCAGACCCAACACGTTTTCAGACTGTATAATTTCTTCTTTATTTTCAATCTTTAAAGAAATTGTGGCATTCTCTATTTTTTTAGGCTGGCGTTTTCTGGATACCTTCTTTTCCCATTTGTTCAACTGATTGGCTGAGAGACCAAACATTTCCAGCATCATCTCTTTAGAAAGAAAAAGGGTGCCATTGGCTTGGGCAGGCGAATCTTTGTACTTCAAAACCAGACGGGGTGAGGTCCCCCGATAATTGGCCACAAAAGCTCCAGTTTTTACATCGTCTGGTTGCATGATGCATACATAGGCAGCTCCTTTCTGGCGGGCAATTTCTACCTTTTTTCGCCAGTTACTGCTCCATTCAGAAGCTTTGGTGGTACCTGTCAGAAGAAACTTTCCTTTTTTTTCTTTAGGTTCACCACTAAGTAAAAGAACTGTTTTGTTTTTTATGTCCAGATTCTTGTAGTCCGAATAGGTATCCGTTTCGATGCCGTAGCCAGCAAAAACTACTTCTAGGGTTGTTTCCTGAGGAAGATTCAGTGAACCTAGCAGATAAAAATCTTTCAGAAATTCCCTTCGCTGGGTGCCGGTTTCTACATAGACTTCTCCCCAGGAACGTTTGATTAAATCAAAATGCTGAAAATAACTATCTTGACCTTCCTCTTTCATGAGAGGTTTTAGGTGACTATTGAAAAACTGTTCAGAAATATAGTCTGCGGCCATTTTTTGACCAGGTTGGCCTGTTTCACGTCCTTGAAGGCTATCAGAGGCCAGAATTTTCAAATGTGTAGCCAATTCGGCAGCTGTAATAGTATTGGCATAGGATACAGACTTATCGGCAGGCATGTTTTGTGCTATACAATCTGTCAAAGGAAAAGCTGCCATAAGCAGCCAGAGAAAATGTTTCATGTTTAAAATTCGGGTTAGCATATAACGAAGTAAAGCTTTTGATACTATCAATTAGATTCCAAACTCAGGTCTTTTACAGAGGTATGTCCGTTACGGGTAGTACACAAATAGCTTTCGGGGCATAATATATATATTTTTTGCTTCACACTTACGCATACTTTAGCTAGGTTTACCTCATCAGTAATGTCTAGCACATACAGATGTAGCCCCATTTTGGTAAAAGAACTGTTTTTTTATACGTATACGAAAAGAAAAATACGGGAAAACCTGCGAAATCATCTGCCTGAAGACAGGAAAGTATAAAAAGCTATCAGTTGGTTTCGGCAAATCTTTTCAGTGTATGTATTTTCTCTGTATCTTTGTCAGACAATTCGTTAATCCATTCAAAAGAACTTAATCTACTCCCTCATTTCTCAACAGACGTAGTTCATGAACATTCATTTGCAGTATTCGGAGGCGTTTGCTTCCCGGCACATTGGTCCTGACGAGGCACAAAAAGCGGAAATGACAAAAATCATAGGCGTTTCTTCAGTGGAAGAACTTATTGCTCAGGCAGTCCCTTCTTCCATTCGCCTGAAAAAGTCACTACAACTGCCTCTGCCTAAGACTGAATATCAGTTTCTGAAAGAATTTAAAGAACTGGCTCAGAAGAATCAGGTTTATAAATCATATATTGGATTAGGCTACTATAATACCATTACGCCAACGGTGATTTTGCGTAATATTCTGGAAAATCCAGGTTGGTATACTGCTTATACGCCTTATCAGGCAGAGATTGCACAGGGAAGGTTAGAGGCATTGCTGAACTTTCAGACGGCAGTGATTGATCTGACTGGAATGGAAATGGCCAATGCCTCTCTACTGGATGAAGCTACTGCGGCGGCGGAGGCCTTGCATATGTTGTACAGCATGCGAAAAGGTAGCCGGAAAGACGCTACTATCTTTGCCGTATCCGATCAGGTATTTCCGCAAACCATAGATTTGCTGATGACCCGTGCTGCTCCTTTGGGAATTACGATACAGGTAACCAGTCATACAGATATAGACTTGACAGATAGCCGTATTTTTGGTGTACTGGTACAGTATCCAGCGGCCAATGGTTCGGTGTATGACTATACAGATTTCATTGCAGAAGCCCATAAAAACGATATTTTCGTGACAGTGGCGGCAGACCTATTGTCTCTTACGTTGCTGACACCTCCAGGGGAGATGGGTGCAGATGTGGTAGTCGGTTCTGCCCAACGGTTTGGTGTACCTATGGGATATGGTGGGCCACATGCCGCTTTTTTTGCTACCCGTGAAGAATACAAACGGCAGATTCCAGGTCGGATTATTGGCGTATCTGTAGATGCACAGGGCAACCGAGCCTTACGAATGGCTTTGCAAACGCGCGAGCAACATATTCGTCGGGAAAAGGCTACATCTAACATTTGTACAGCTCAGGTATTACTCTCA
>JACCDR010640575.1_pt1 | contig 48217 bp, 15 predicted proteins | sample 7446431 | NCBI WGS metagenome assembly JACCDR01 (sample SAMN15323443, study PRJNA562643) | freshwater metagenome | isolation source: river surface water | place: USA:Blue River Watershed | collected 2017-08-17 | reverse complement strand
GTTTTCTTTTTTTCTCTTTTCTTTGAAGATGGCATTGAATCGTTGTTTTTTTACTGTTTGTGCACAACAAAGATTCAACTTTTTTTAATACCTTTTCTGCTCTCCTACTATTTTAAGACAGCTTCTCAGACACAAAATTCCCTGCAAGTCCCTGAAACAGGTGGCTATATGAGCCAAGATTACTACCTAGATCGGCGTATTCAGGACTTTATAATTGACTATGAAACGCATTCGTGGCTGTCTTGGAATTATGCTGAGGCACAAACGTATCAGTATTTGAAAGAAAAACACACAGACATTCAACCATAAAACGACTATTATTCACCCTTTTTCCGACAATCTCTATGTCTGACGAACCAATCTCTTCTACCTCCAGTGATGTATCCGTGCCTCGTACCGATGATCCTATTCTGCCCCCAACTGCTTCATTTTGGGGGCAGTTGATGCAGCCTTTGCGCCACTCTGTTATAATGGCAGGACTATTGATGACACTGGCCTCTGCCCTTGTCTTTATTCTGTGTGATCGGCTATCACTATCTGATGATCAGTATTTTACGCTGTTTCTGTTCCACTACGGCTTTGCTCTGTCTTATGGACTGATACTGATGATAGGCTGGATTGCTCGTCGGCGTAAAAAAGAACCAGCCACTTCCCACCAAACATCAGGCTTCTGGTGCTGGCTGGTAATGAGCTTGATCAGTTGCTATGCCCTGAACCGCATGATGGGCATATTTCAGCAGTCTACCCCATGGCTCACGATCTACTTGATTACCAGTTCTATTGCCTGTCTGCTTTTGATTTGGAAAGAAATGCTGCCTGCGGCTGCCAAAAACGTGTTGTATTTTTTCCTGGCCGTTGCCCTAGTGTTGTTTGTGTACCTAAGTCTGTACCTGATTGCTATATACCCACTAGGAGCCATAGCCATGATTGCCATTGGCGTGGGTGGGCATACGTTTATTCCCTTGTTTTTCAGCATTGCCCTAAGTCGGCACTTGTGGAAAGCTGCCATACAAACTCCTCGTGTACGCTTAAGCATCATTGCAGGCATTGCCTTTCCACTGCTTTTTACCACCTACTTTCTGATTCACTGGAGCCACAACCTGAAACAAATTTCTCAGGTTGAAAACCGCCTGTACACCCATCCACATGATCTTCCTAATTGGGTACTGATTGCGCAGCCGCTTCAAAACGACTGGATAACCGAACGTATTCTGAAATCAGGACTGATTTACAAGCAGGATATAGAAGATTCATTTTGGCGGTTTTCGCCGTCTCCACTCAGTATGCAGCTCGAACATGATCCGCTGGTTGTGCTGGCCTCTACCATAGTAGGCAAAGTTTCCATGGATGACAAAGATAAAGTTCAGGTGCTGAAATCTCTCTACGACCTTCGCCACGAAGCAGAACCCAAACTCTGGCGTGACGACCACCTGACTACCAGTCATGTACATACACAAGTGAAGGTGTATCCGTCGTATCGGATGGCGTATACGGAGAAAATTATTGCCATTGCCAATACAAAAGCCAGTTGGCGAGAGGAACGCCAGGAGGCATTGTACACATTTCACCTGCCTGAAGGATCAGTAGTTACGTCGTTGTCGTTATGGGTAAATGGTATCGAGCAACCCGCCCGCCTCACCACACAGGCCAAAGCAGACTCTGCCTATTCGACCATTGTAGGTGTGGAACAGCGTGACCCATCAGTGGTACATTGGCAGGAAGGGAATATCGTGACAGTGCGGGTGTTTCCATGTACACCTACAGAAAAACGTCGGTTCAAAATTGGCATTACCTCGCCCCTGCGTGCCGAAGGAAGTCTGCTGCATTATGACAATATCTATTTTCAAGGTCCGACTACGGTGGGTGCGGAGGAAGATGTACGCATTGAACTAGCCGACCATAGCAGTCAGATTCTGGGTCTGGATGGATTTACACCTACCAGCGACTTAGTCTTTGAGCTACAGGATACCTATAACCCCAACCGTCATTTCTCTCTGCAAGCTCCTACCCTTTCGCAGGAATCCTTTGCTTTTGGTGGCAAAAACTATACGCTGCGTCCGTATCAAAAAACCTACGAAACCTTTACGCCTCAGACTGTGTATCTGGATGTGAATCAGGCGTGGACATTGCGGGAATTTGAAGAAGTCATGGCAGCAGTGCAAGGCAAAAAGGTGCGCGTGTGGGATCAGCAACAGTGGATAGACGTAACTACCGGAAATGCTGTAGCCGTGTACGAAAAAGCCTGGAAGAACCGATTTACATTATTTCCATTCCATGCCGTTCCTGATCTGGACAAAGCCTTGGTGATTTCCAAAAGTGATTTCCCAACTCCTACCCTGACAGACTTACAGGATACGCCATTTGCCAAAAGCATTACGGAAAATGCCAAGCCTGTCCGACTGTTTAATCTGGGGCATGAACTGTCCCCATTTCTGCGGACATTTCTGGAACTACGTCTGCTTCATTACGACAACGGAAACACCCGATACCTATCCGAACTACTTCATAAACAGACCTTTGTAAAAGACCAAGAAGATGCCCACACAGTGGTATTGCCACAGTCTGCCCTGACACTGACAGAGGCTCCGGCTACCCAAACCAACGTTCCTTCACAAGCTCCTGACCATCTGATGCGTCTGTATGCGTATAACCACCTGATGCAGCAGATCGGGCAACGGTATTTTGAGAAGAACTTCCTGTCTGACAAGCTCATAGCCGAAGCTCAACAAGCCTATGTAGTGTCGCCGATTTCAAGTCTGATTGTATTGGAAACCGAACAGGATTACAAACGATTTGGCATTGACGAGGCAAAAAATAGCCTACAAAATGCATCTCTGAACGGATCTGGCTCTGTACCCGAACCCCACGAATGGCTGCTGATTCTAACGTTCGTATCGGTGGTACTGGTCATGTGGTGGAGGAACAGATAAAAATGGATGAATGGTTAATTCCAACCTTCTTGCAAAATCCATACTTAACGTAAATGATGGATAAAACCCTTTTTAATGCATTTATTATGAGTGAGTTACCTATCAAATGGCTACCATCTTGTAGGGGCGACCACAAGGGTCGCCCACTGTTTGCCCCACCGAACGCCTGACTTGAAAAGCGGTTCAACCGTGTTTGACAGGTCAGATCGGTCTGTGCGGGACAGCGGGCGACCACAAGGGTCGCCCCTACAAACTGTACCTATCCATCACTCACGTTACTTATGCAACGAGCTACTTTCTTTGGCATTCATGGATGTCCTGTTGGCAAGTGGCTCAGTATTTTGTGTCATAGCTACAGAGGCAGGATATGATATACTTTTCAAACACTGTTCTGCTCTAGCAGATACTTTTCTGAATCCTTGGTTATTGAGTATATGGTATCTGATAGAATTTATACTGGTTGGTTATTTGGTATTCCAAGAAACCCGACGTTCCCTACTTGAATCTCTGTGTATGGGCTTATATTTATTGTTTTTATTGGTTCAAACACCTATAGTTATAGTATGGATTTTATGGCTTGTATCAGGTAATAGGTAGGCGTTTCTCTTTAACTCCAGCCATTTGACAATCAACCATTTCACCATTCAACCATTTATTTCACTGCCTTTCAATTCAAACAAAGTCAACACCCATGTCTACTTCTTTGAAAAACCCTATCTGGAAATATTCGCCCATTCATTCATTCACCCATTCACTCATTTTGCTGGTGTATACCGGCATTTGTGTGTATCTGTTTGGTCGGTCAACATTTGTATCGGATGGAATGACTTGGGTAGGACTGGGGCTGTTTCCGTATCTACTCATCATTCCAGACAAACAGGCAGTTAGCTGGAGATATGGTTGGGTGGTGGTGCTGTTGCTGGTGTTATCGGTGTGGTTGCAGATACGAACATTGAAATTTGCGGTACTGGCGGTGAGTGTGTTGTTTACAATCGAAGGACTTTTGGGCAAGACCACTATCCTGCCATTGCTGCTGATGGGCGTATTGTCGCCGGTGTTTCGGTATGTGAGTGAGGTGTTTAGTTTTCCGATTCGCCTGCAACTGAGTGAATGGGCGGGCAAATTGTTGCAAGGTGCTGGCATGCCAGTGGAAATTGTAGGCAATGTGGTGCGGTTAAACGGCGTAGAGTTTGCGGTGGATACGGCATGTATGGGACTGGAAATGACCGAAGTAACGATCCTGATTGCCTTGTTCCTGCTGGGATTTTACACCCGAAAAACTCGCCGGATTTTGTCTGTAGTGTGGGTAGGACTTTTTCTGGTAGCGGCATTTCTGCTCAATACGTTCAGTAACCTGATGCGTATGCTGATACTGATTGTCTTTCACATCTTCCCAGAGCAACCCGCACACGATCTGACAGGTATTCTGTGTTTGGTGGTATATGTGGTAGTGCCTCTTTTTTTCCTTAGTAAATACCTATTTTCAGTGCTTCGTTTTGGGAAAAACATGCCAGATGCAACACCTATTGCCAATCTACCTGTCTCACAGTTTAAGACTATTGGTAAAAATGTCGTGCATCTGCTTTTATTGGGAATAGTGGTTGCACATATTTTTATACACACCAAAGCCAATATCCCAACCCATGTACAACTACCCATGCAGATCGAAGGCATGACCCGCACCCAGCGGCTCTATGACATTGTACAATTTAGCAATGAACAGATGCTGGTGTATTTCAAGCCACTCAGTGCCTTTTATGAAGTGGGTCACAACCCGATGATCTGCTGGCGGGGTGGCGGATGGCAGTTCAAACAGATTACTACACAAGTGATTGGAGGACGTGAAGTGTATACAGGCATTCTGCAAAAAGATACCGAACGTATCTACACCGCCTGGTGGTTTGACAATGGCACCACGCAAACCATCAGGCAGTTAGACTGGCGGTGGGAAATGATGCGAGGTGGTAAAAACTTTTGTCTGGTCAATGTGTCAGTCAACAAACCGGAAGAACTGGCTGCTGCCGCCACGTGGCTGATGCAACAACAGGTGCTTCGGTCTGAGTCGCAGACAGACGGATTGGCAAGAGACGGGGTTGTCTGGTTTCCATTGAGAATGTGGATGCCATGTATGTGATTGGGCATAACTACAAATGGGCCTAATTCAACGTTTTTAGCATATTTTTTTGTTTCATGCCAACATACATCTGCCAATACTCCTACAGGCGACAATTGCATGAATCCATTTATAATTCCCCCAAAATACCGTTCCTTGTGTTGGGTGCAAATGGTGACAAAACTTGCTCATAGACCAACAAAGGTTTGAGTTGTTCCTCATTCAAGTAGCGATTAATCCGATTGTAGACATATTGGTGGGAATGGTCAGCAAAGTAGGTCAGTGTGTACTTGACCTGACTAGACAACAAAAATTAACAATAATCTAACCGTGTCATAACCTGATATTTTTATTGTAAGATACGCTTTTTGAACAGGTTTTGCGTAAGTCCGATTATCTTTAAAAGATTACAAAAACAGTGTTAGGACAATAAAAATCTTATGCGTATTTTGTAAAAAAAACCACTATATATGACGACTATTAGCAACATCCTTGAATCATCCGGGACGTATCCCACTCCCACTGAAGAACAACATGCGTTACCTTTTTTGACTTATAAGGGGTATAATTATCCTTATGGTATTTTCAGAGTAGGACGAGATTACTGGATAGAAACACCTGCACCCGTGGTGCAAACAAGTTTTTCAGATATAACACCTACTGAACTTAGGATTAATTGGAATGTGCCTATGCATATAGACTACACAGGAGCTACTGTTCCGGCACCGGTTTACACCTATTATTATGAACTTGCTACTGATGCTTTATTTTCAAATATTGTCGCATCAGGAACAACGGCAAGCAACAACGTACTTATCACTAGCATAACAACTTCTACAACGTATTACGCCCGCATTTTGCACGGGCAAAAAGAAATTGGACAGATAGCGTATAGTAATGTTATATCTGGAGGTACTTCATCGCCAACCACGGTTTTTGAGGGCTTACAGATAATTAACCCGCTTTATTTGTATGATTTTAAACCTGTGCTAATAGGCAACACAACTGTACCAAATCAAGGAAGTGTTGGAGGTACAGCAGCCAAATCAGGGACATTCTCAAAAGATGGAAATTATCTGCGTGCGGTATCAAGTGCATTAATTACACAAGCACTTGCAAGCACAAACTTAGGGCAAACAGGAGATGATTGGGTAATGCTGATGAAATGTAAAGTACCTAGTGGTATAGCCGCCACCAGGCCTTATTTTACGATTGACCTGTCTTCTACCCCTGCAGACAAGCGAATTAGATTTGTAAATTTGAATACAACTTCCGGAAATATAAGATTTACTGGGAATGATAATGCTATTTTGATTGGTACAACATCTCCTGTTATTCCTGTTACTACAGGCAGTTTGGACGAAGAATTTGTAATAATGGCTATTTGTAAAGCAGGAGTTGTAAATTTTTACAAAAGTGGCTCAATTATACCTACAGCAATACTCAACTTGCCCGCAGGTACTGTATTAGGATGTAACAGGGTTAGGGTTTTTGGCGGTACGCTGGATGGCAGCTCTTCAAATGATGCGTGTGTTGAATATTGTGCTTTTCATACTGTAGCAGATATTACAAGTCTTGAAGATGATTTTATTAACCTCATGAGTTTAACAATATAAAAAAATGGTAACAAGATATTGGGATAATATTAGTTTTACTTATGGCACAAGACAAGGTAGAACTCGTTTTGTAGGACACATAAACCCTTTTGAGTTGGGAGTCGCCCAAAACGGAGACTTATGGTGTTTTGCTTTACCGTCTACATCCAAAACGACATTAATCAATAGTTCAAATATAGCCGACTTGCAGGCAATTATTGACAATGCAGAACATAATGAAAGATTATTTTTTGAAGCAGGTACTTATCGTTGCGGAACATTTGAGACAGCCGGAAAACCCATACAAATTGTAGGTGAAACAGACGAACAAGGCAATAATCTTGTAACCATATTGGGCAGTAAAGAACTTGATTCAAATGATTTTGTTTTGAATGGTTCAGTTTGGGAATACACATCTGCCCCGGCACTGGTTGGGGCAGCACCGGCAGATAACAATCCGGGAGCTACAAGTGACTTTTTTCCAAGACAAAACTTTCAATTGTGGTTTGGGGATTGGCTTCCTTACAACTCTGTGCCAACTGCAAATCAAGCAGATAATCTGAAAAATTGCAGTTTTTCGGGAGGAACAATAAGACTAAATGAACAACCAAGCGGGGTACTGGAGTGGGGCGTTCACAAGCATTTTATTGCTTTAAGTAATAGTGGCTCAGGAGATACGGTACAGTCCACGGCAACCCACGGGCTTATTATAGCAAATTTTAATGTGGTTGGTTTCACGGGTAATCGTAACACATCTACAATCGGAAATAGGGGGAAGTATTACCTCACGGGAGATTTGGTTACGAAATATCACTGTATATACAATGTAAATATATCTGATTGTAGAGGCGGGGCAATATACACTGAACATGAATCCACTGTAAGAAATGTAAAAGTAATGAATTGTGGGTATGGAGCTGTACAAGGTAATTTTACAAGTGCAAAAACCCGTACTGCTGGTTATACTGATGAAACAGCAAAATATGGTTTGTATATTGGTGTACTTATGCTAAAAAGTAATTGGGCAGGGGCAGAATTTGGGGATACGCCAAAACTATCATCTCAATTTTTCGCAAAGTTTCAATATTGTGAATTCAATGCTACAGGAAGAAACACAAAAGCTCAGGTCAATGACGGACAAACAACCGGCTCCGGATTTTGGACAGACTATGGTTATTACACAACACTTGAAAACTCTTATATAGCTAATATGCCTCGTGTCGGGCTGTATATTGAAGTTTCCAACTATTGTACATTCCGAAACAATGTGCTTGAAAATAATGCTCAAGATGATAATTTTGAGATATTTTTTTCAAACGCATCAAACTGTGTCGTATCCGGAAATACTATAAAGCCTTACAAGAGGTCATCCACATATAATATTTGTCAATGGGGTATGTCAGATAGAGATAATAATTTGTATGATAGTCCTCCAAGGTGTAATGATAATGTTTATGAGGAAAATGAAGTTATCATTGCAGAAGATGCAACCCTCAATGCTTGTATATTTTTCTCTAATGCTGCTGTAGCTCCTAATGATAAACCATGGCGTGAATTTACAGGGCGAAATAATATAATTCAAAATAATACATACCCAAAAGAACCAAGGTATATATTGTGCGAGTCAAAAACTAACTTTTTTATACCTCGCGCCTATGTCAACACACTTGCAAATATACAAGCTATCACAGATGCCAATAATGTCCCTTTTGGTTGGGAAACAGGCGGTGTGATAAACTGATGTCCCTGAATTTATTCTCCCTCTTTTTTCACGATTTCAAACAGATCCTTTTCATCTTTTGCTTTTAGCTTGAGGTTGAAATGCTTGGTATGCTTCAAATTCTATTTTCTAGCTACCAGCGTGGAGAAGACGGAGAAGGCAGACAGGCGGTTGTAGCCATAGCTCAGTCTATCAAGGCTGCCGTGGCTCCTGCCCGTTGCAAAGATAGAATCCGACATTTCGCACGCCAATTACGAGCTGTCTGGTGAAAAAAGCACCCCTGCCAGCCTAAGAGCAGGGGTGTCTTTATGCAAAAGGATATATTAATACGAGTTCGATGATGGGCTATACATAAAGTACTACTCTAACCTATTTTAGGCGCAAATTATACACTTACATATTCAAATAGTACAATTAGTCAAATAGCTAAATTATTTTTTATGAAAACAGTCATTTTTAAGCCATTTGACAATCAACCATTTCACCATCGAACTCACATTATATTATTGTTTGATCAACTGTTGGATCCATTTATTCTTACCATCAGTAGCCACTATACGATAAGTGCCAGCGGCAAATGAACTCATATCTACTTGGATAGTACCTGTTTGTTGATGAAGTACTTTTACAATGGTTCCTTTCTGGTCTATAAGTACTAGGTGGTAGGCTTGCTCAGATGCAGGTAGTTTTATCTCTAGGATACGATCTACAGGATTAGGAGCTACTTCCAATGCGGTTGTTTCTGCTGCCTTTGACTGGCTGATACGTGCTGGCGACCCAGATGTAGAACCGCATACAGTAGTATTGAGGCAATCAGAAGCACGCGAGAGTGTTACACAGAGATCATTGGGATTTGTACCTTTAGGGACAGTGACAAAGGTAGAGATTGATTGTACTACACCTCCTAGTATCCATTTGAGATCAAGTCCTGTATAATCAAATTCTGGTGAGGCCCTTAAAACATAAAACTCATACATAAGATCTGGAATAGGTATATTTGTAACTGTGAATGTATACCCCCCATTGCCTGCAATCTTGACGGCAAGGCTTTGATCGGCACTATTGACGCAACCTAACGCTTTTACCTTGATGGTACCACTGGCAGTATTAGGGGTTACAGTGATTGTATTTGAAGAAGACGTGCCTGTCCAGCCAGTAGGAAGTGTCCATTGGTAGCCGATGGCATTGGTAACAGGTTGTATGCTGTAGGTCACAGCCGTGCCAGCCGTTGTACAAGTAGGACCACTGATGACACCAGGCGTAGCAGGCGGAGATTGTACTGCTATTAAGGACGCTGGTGAGGTACTACATCCTACAGCTCTGACAGAAATAGTACCACCTTTACCATTGGGTATCAGTGCAATAGTATTCCCTGTCGCACTGCCTACTACAATCCATCCAGTAGGAAATGTCCATTGATAAGAAGTTGCTTCAGGTACTGGTGCTACACTATAGGTAAGCGGAAGGGTTAGGCTAGGAGTAATACAAGTAGCACCTGCAATACTGCCTATATTAGACGGGGCAATAGATACATTCTGTGATAGAGTGAATGTCCCGCAGGTACGAGACTGAGCGGTAATAGTACCTGCTACAGCCAGCAGACCCGGTACTACCGTAATGGTAGGGGTAGTGGCTGGATTACTTGTAATAGTCCATCCAGTTGGAACCGTCCATTTAATACCTATTGTAGCTCCTACAACAGTATAGGTGTATGCTGTCCCTGGTATGACACAGCCAGGCCCTGAAATACTATTGACAGCAGACAGTGTTCTGTCAATTTTGTAGTCCTTAACAAGAGCTTCTGAACAGCCTACTGAGGTACTTTTCATAGTAAGTCGGATCGTACCTGGTCCTGCATCTGGTGTGACAGTAATAGATGGGCTGTTCTCAGTGCCTGTCTTGAAAGACCAGGTAGGAGGCAGTGTCCATTCGTAGGTTACCCCTGCTACAGCAGTTACTGCTATAGGAAAAGAGGTCACATTGGTAGGTAAACAGGTAGGTGGTGCACTAGCAAAAACAGGCTCGGTAAGTGCTTGTTTCAGTGGTAGTACAGACTGAAATGCATTTGTCATGTTCATTACGCCCATGTCTACACTAATTTTTGAACTAGACGTAGCAAGACCCGCTTTAAAAGTAACAGAACTATTATCTGCTGAGGTGTACAAAAGTATGGCATCTGTCGGAAGAGTCCACCTGTATTCATCAAGCCCAATGAATTCAGTAAGAATATTGGCACTTACATACGGAGGAACAGAATAGGTAACTACCTGCCCTGCACTCACACACTCTGGTCCAGTAATAGGGAATGCATCCTCAAACATTTTGAATATATCTAATGAGGCTCCCCATGATATTCTGCCACATATGTTTTGGTCTAGCTTTGAATTGACATAGGAAACATTGATACGCCCTCTACTTCGGCCTCCAGTTTTGCCAGATTTGTCAAAAGAAACGACCGAGATGCTAGTGCCTCCATTGGCAGACACGATTTTTAAATCACCATTGACAGACCAATTTATGTCAATAGGAGTTACACCCGCTGGAACTGTCAAGGTGTAGGTATTCAAAATAGTTGGATCAATACCTATTGCTGCCGGACCACTTATACTAGGCTGAGGCGTTTGCCCTAGTACAGCTATAGATAAGAGAACACAGAATAAAAGGAGTAGACCTTTTATTCGTAAGGCGAATGGAATAGAATGAAGATGTTGTGGTTTCATACAAGATGAATTTTGGATTAAAAAATAATGAAATTTGTTTTTTTGAAATAAAAACTACGTATTTTCAAAAGTAAACGATTTAAGCCTGACATATCTGGCAAATGAGCAAGCGAGTTTGTTGGATGTATATTGTGCAGGAATAAATGAGAATCTGCGAAAACAGGAACAAAAACGCTGCCTGCAAAGTAATACAAGGGGAGTCTGGTGCGAGTTCGGCGAAGCCAATCTCGCACCAGAAATTTGATTTAAAATCAAAATAACTTGTTGGTTATCAAAGAATTTAATCCAGAACTCACGTTACACAAGTGATTGGAGGACGTGAAGTGTATACAGGCATTCTGCAAAAAGATACCGAACGTATCTACACCGCCTGGTGGTTTGACAATGGCCACACACAAACCATCCGACAGCTTGACTGGCGGTGGGAGATGATGTGGGGCGGTAAAAACTTCTGTCTGATCAATGTGTCGGTCAACAAACCGGAAGAATTAGCTTCTGCCACCACGTGGCTGATGCAACAACAGGTGCTTCGGTAGTGTGATTGTCACATACTGATGGGTAGGTAATCCCACTCCTGATCAAGATAACAGGTGAGCCAGTTTATGAAGAACCGTTTGGTTGGGAAACAGGCAGTGTGATAAACTGATGTCCCTGAATTTATTCTCCCTCTTTTTTCACGATTTCAAACAGATCCTTTTCATCTTTTGCTTTTAGCTTGAGGTTGAAATGCTCGGTATGCTTCAAATTCTATTTTCTAGCTACCAGCGTGGAGAAGACGGAGAAGGCAGACAGGCGGTTGTAGCCATAGCTCAGTCTATCAAGGCTGCCGTGGCTCCTGCCCATTGCAAAGATAGAATATTTTCGTTGCTGACCACAAAAACGGCACAGACTCCCACCTGTGCCGTTTCACTTACTGGCTTGTGTGACCTAGAATACCCGCTACACCACCGCCTTACTGCTACGCAGAACCCATTGCAAATGGGTCGCAAGTTTCGTTCGGGACTGCAAGTCCCGAACAGCATCTACCGAACATCCCGAAGAAGGAGGGAATGACACACTTTAATGAACTAACCCCCTGTACTGTTGCTGAAATATAGCCCACTCCTACTACCTAAGCCAATTCTTCACTTGGCTGCGTTACACACACCTGGAAGCTACTCTACCTCTCCACCCACTGCTTCCGCAGACCAGTTACAAACTGGCAGAATAGGTGTCACAAGTTCCCGCTTCGCTCAAACTTGCGACAGAAAAAACTTCTCCTCCCCCCCTTCCTCCACCTGGAACGCACACTCCCGAAAGTTTAAGCGAAGCGAAACTTGTGGGAACACATCGAGCAAGTTTGCAACTTGCGAAAAAACAACGGTACAGATAGGCTACCTGTACCGTTGCGCATTTACTGGAAATATCTCATCCTTTGCAGCTTCACTCAAACTTACGACAGGAAAAAGCCAGCTTACAGAATACGTTTTCTGCTCCTAGAACACCTGCTCTACCACCGCCTACTGCTTTCGCAGACCAAGTCACAGACTTGGCTTCATGGCAGTTCCCAGTCATAGACTGGAAACATACTTGCGGCAGTTAGGGGTTTAATTTTGACAAAATCAATATTAAAAAAAGAAGAATAAATATTTATTCATTTTTCCTGAATCTATAATCAAACTTTTGAAAAGGATTATTGGGTAAACGACCACGAATATCCAATGCATTTAGCAAAATTTAATTCTAAAACATCAAATAAGCATAATATGTCTTTTCTTTTCATCTTTTTTCATAAGTTTAGTCATTTTTTATAATTTTACCTTTCAAAATATTTTTATCCCCACCTTGTATTTTACTTTTGGGTTGATCTTCAGTGTTTAAAGGGAATGTACTCTGTGAATAATTAGAATACCTTTTACCTTTTTTGACGACTCTTTGTTCAATCTTTTTATTGAGTTTATCTTTTGAAAGACTTGGGTAAACAACAATTTTAAAATCTTTACTTTGATCGCTTGCATGTGATAAAATCCCTTCAATCACCTTTTCATCAATTTCTGGTTTTTCGTTGGGGTCTGTTGGCATTGCAGGGTGTGCAACTCCCAATGTATGTAAAATTTCATGTAATAAAACCTTTAACATAAAGGATTTGGCATCTCCTTCAACTCCATACCTTTTCATCAGCTCATCACTTGCAATATCAGGATCAGACACCTCAACATTGTCTCCTCCTAAGTTTGTAATTCCAAAGACTCCCCAAAAATATGCGTTATTACCACCCAAAGAAACATTTAGCGGAAAAGAGCTAATAGTCGAGACATGATTGGATTCATCATTATTGACTGCCTTCATTGAGTTATCAAAATTAGTACCTTGATTCTTACCCAACTTTAATTCAAAGTAAATATCGTAGTCAATACCATCAGAGCTGGCGAATTTGTACTTTTCTGATCGAGCATTAATGTGATCCAAAATATTACTCACATTTACCTGAGTTGATTCTTTTATATCAGTGTAATAAGTTGCTTGTATCGTTATTTTTTTATTTTGTTTGTCTATGACTATGACAAAATCACGTCCATCAATGTCTTTGTAAATGACAGGATTATTATTCGTCATTAAATAAGGACTGAGGCTAGGATATTTTTTTTGCAAAGGATCCGTGCTCAACCATTTCCCCAACTTGGAATTATAAATCCTTGCCCCAAAGTCATAATCTCCTTCATTGATGTTGTTATCTTTTTCCTTGCCGTTAAATCCGAACCTGTAAGACTCCGATTGGAAAGTCCCTCCGGGGAGTTCCATGCCGAAGGGGTAGTAGTTGTTATAACTCAATACTTCGGCTTTGAGTCCTCTGATGTTTAAGCTGTCCGTTCCGTCATACAGTACCAGCTTGCCGTCTGATACTACCACTCGGACGTTTTCGAGATGGTCTTTGAGTTCGTATTGTTTTCTGCGGATTTGTCTGGCATACGTGCCGCTATCTGGCAGCATTTCTTTTTCTTTGAAATACCGTACCTGTACAGGTAGTGCGTTTCCGATAAATCCTTGCAATGGAGACTTGCTTTTTTGCAAGTCGGCATTCCAGGTAATCAACGAATCCCCTGCTACTGCAACGACCTGGTTGTAACGTGTTCGGCGAATATCTCCACTGGCTTGTATATCCGTTTTCCCTGTCAGCGTCAGTGTATGTGCGTCTGCTTGGTGGATAGCCGTTTGGGTTAGCCCGTCTTGCGTATAGAAAATGAGCGATGCCGGTGACACATCCAAGCTGGCATGATAGGTACTGTGGTCGGGTGGTACAGGCAGCGGGAACGAACCAGCCACGCTGACCCCATCTGGATTTAGCTGATAGACCATAGGCTTGGCTTCTCTGGCAGAGAAAAACCCTTTTCGGTTGCCTAGCTGGTACCAGAATAGCTGCTGGCCATCAGGCGAGAGTTGTATTTCACCTCCGCCTGGTTGTGCCAGATGGGTTTGGGTAGCCATAGTAGTTGTCTGAGTAACCTGGCCTTTTTCCAGTACCCACACCTGTAGTGCATGGGTTCGGGTAGAGGCTTGGTAGTGTGTTCCATAGAGATACAGTTTCTGGCGAAGCACGTCAAACTGGGCTGCGAGGTGTCCACCGTATGGATGGAGGCTGTCGCCGGATGCCACATGGGTATTTTTCTCAAGGATTTCAATACCTGTTACATCGTCTACCTTGATGCGGTGTTGGTAAATGCTTCCTTTGTGTACTGTAAAGTACGCATATTCTCTGGCGGTCTTGCTGCTGTCGGTACGAACAAAAAGACTCTGATTCTGGGCTTCTGCCAGTATTTGGGTGGTATCTGGGTCTAGCCAAAGTTCCTTGTTTCGGTCATAGAACAGAACCACATGAGTCTTTCCCCAATAGTTTTGCGCCACCACCCCATACATATCTACCAGTCCTGTAGATGTCTCGGCAATGGAAATCCCCGATTCCTTTGCCGTTGGCATTCCGCCTGTGTACAAAGAGAAGTTGACCAGTGGACTCGTATTTTCGGCCTGCACATGCGTCTCTTTAAAGAATCGGATACCCGGTTGGTGGAACGCCTCCTTCAGGAACGGTTGCTCATTGATAAGCGAATCGGTTTGGTACAAGCCTAGGCGGTCTGAACCATAGAGCATCACTTCCTGCTGGCGATACTGTGCTGTATACAAATCGGCATTTTCGGTGGTGCGTTTGTTGCGCCGTTCATAGGTACTCAGAATATTGCCCTGGGCATCCCGTATGTAATAGGTGGTTCGGATACTGTCTGGAGTGGTGTATTCAGACACGCCTTTGTCCACTTCTTTGGCTACCCGGTTGCCTGCGGCATCATAGAGGTAGCGAATGATAGGTTTTTTAGCTCCATACAAAGGCTTCACTTTGCTTACTTTGCCGTATACGTTCCATTCTACTGCTATGCTGTCTCGGCGGTCTTCGATCAGGTTGCCGATGGCATCATACACATATTCGGTCTCGAAAGAAGTATTTTCGATGTCCTTCTCATAGGTGGTTGCGGCTGCCTGTTCCTGTACTTTGCGCAGTTTGTTGGTCAGCTTCTCGCCGTTCAGCTCGTTTTCGTAGATGTACTTCAGTTCGTCCATCTTGCTGCCTTTTTCATCGTAGCGGGTCAGGGTTTCGATGTTGCCATTGCCATCGTAGCTGTAGGCGGTGCGGTACACGTTGGCATCTGCCCGCCAAGATGTTTGATTCCATACCTGTCGTTCACTGCTTTTGATGCGGTTCAGGATATCATACTGATACGTACTAGCCGTGGGGTTCTGTTGATTCATATGACTGGCCCACGTACTGATGTTGCCGTTGTAAAGGTCGTGGTTGGGTTGCAGGTGATGTGAATTGGCTGCAGACGACTCAAACACTGACCGCAGGGTGCCTGTCCGGTTGTGGTAGTCGCCTTGGTAATAGCCCAGTGTCATGCCCCATTCGTCGGCAGCAAAGCGGCTTTGTACTGACTGCCCATCTTGCCCAATGTCGGTTTTCGCATTCGATCCGTTGATGCCTTTCAGCCAGCCATGAATGGTATAGACATAGTCCAGTCCCTGAATGTTGTCTTCCCCGATTTCGGTTCGTTGCATCGGCCCATGGGCATAGTACTGGTAGTGGGCATCCCGATCCCAAAGGTGGTTGTCGCGAGAGGTATACACAGCCGTGAGGCGGTTGTCTTCGTCGTATTCGTAGCGGTGGTAGAACTGGTCGGCACGGCATTCGTTGTAACGAACTTTCAGCACTTTACCCGAAATTAAATCATACTCGTAGCCAACCGTTGCCCGTCCTATGCCCGGAATATCCTGCACAATCCACTCCACATTGCCGTGTGGATCGTAGCTGTAATAGGTATAGACACCGTATTCCTTCTGGTCTTTGTTGTATGTATAGGTATAGCTAACCCGGTTTTGTAGGTAGCGTTGCGATTGGTCAGGCGAACAGTACCAAACCCCTTTTTCCACCGGAGCCTGCTGCGAGTAAACCGTGTGGGTTTGCTGACCGTTGTCCTGTAGCTGGTCAGGGAAGGTAGGGTTGTTGGCAAGGGCATCGTTTTCCTGCAAAAGGCGGAAGGCAAAGTTGGGGCCGGGAGTTTTGCTTTCACCGACCTCTAACACTCGTCCCAGATGGTCGTAGAGGGTATAGGAATAGACCTGTTCTACTTTCTGACGGGCATTTTGCGAGTAGCGTAGCTGCCCAATGGTATTGTAGACAAAGTGACTTTCGCCTCCATCTGGCGTGTGCTGGGAAATGAGTTGGCCCAGGTTGTTGTAGGTATAGGTGGTAGTCAGTTTATGCGCTGGTCGAATGCCTTGGATGCGTTGCCATTTTCCACCGAGATCAGCTTTACTCAATGTCCGCACTCCTTCAGGTGGTACGGTTTTGGTCAATGCCCCTGCCCGATCGTAGTAGTATAGCGTATAATGGTACTGTTTCTGCTGACAGGCGATAGTGAGGGTATCTTCCAGTTTATCGGGATCTAGACAGGATTCTTTCAGGTTTTGTACAATGGCCTGTTCTTTCTCAATCTGACACTGATTGGCGATGTTTCGCAACAGATAGGCAGCCTGCGAAGCAACAATGCTAGGATTGGTACGTGATGGCTGTGTTTTCTCTTTGGGTGTGGGAGCAGGTGTCTGCCAGCTTATGCATAGCTCATAGGTACGGGTAACTGGTGGTTTGGTTAGCAGTGCCTTTTCTGACGTATATACACATCCATTTGGATCGGTGACAGTGACATAGTAGTACGTACTGTCTGTAAAGAACTGCGGATCCAGCAGAGAAGTCAGCATATGTTGGCTGTTGGCCTGTGTACTTTCCATACCCTGCGTGTATATCCGTTCAAAAGAACCTACATCCGTACAGGCATTGCCTATAGAGGCACAGTGATACCAAGTAAACTGATACAAGCCGGATAGGTATGGGTTTGCTAGGCGAGCCTGAATAGACGGCTGGCAACCTACCTTTCCATTAGCCAATGTATTGTTGGGCAGTCCCAGCGAGTCAATGGCTGGTTTGTGTTTGTTAATGACAAATTCTTTGAAAATATCGTTACACTCCAAGGCATAATCCAACAGACGGAATTCTAGGCGATACAGACCAGGAGTCAAGTTTGTGAGGTATGAGCTTTGGTAACTTCCTGCCAGTTCTGCCCATGCAGCTGTAGAGTCTGTCCGATACTTCCAGCGATATTCTATGTCGCCAGCTGCCGCAGTAATGACAGCACGGGCGGTTCCATCGTTGGCTTTTTCGCAAGTCTCAGGAGTGGTTTCTACCCGTACTTGAATGCTGTCCAGTCGAATGATTTCAAAGGTTTTTTCAGCCAGACACCCATAATTGCTACTTCCGGCTATCAGCTGGAGGGTGTACAGGCCTGTCTTCAAATCTGGGAAAGACAACTTTTGCTGAATGCTTTTTCCTTGGTACGAATAGGTATTGTTAAAGTGGATATGTCCCGTACTATCCTTCAACACCACCCTATAGTCTTTCATATCTCGACTACAATCTGTGACAGAGGCACTGACGGAAGCCGGTACAGTGGCACCATTTTCGGCTACACACAAGTAGTAGGCATACCGCTGCTGGGTTTCCCAGGTTTTGCGGTTGTAGTTTTCAAAAGCAAGGGTCATAGAAGGTCTGCTGAACACGAATGTTCGCTTGACCAAACAGTAGGTTTTGGAACAAGTAGTACAGGTAGGATCATCTCCTTTGAGGTTCGCCCACACCTGTAGTTCATAGTTCGTACCCACCTCAACCCCAGGAATATTTGCAAGGGTAATGGTGCTATTCGTGTGTGCAAATGTTCCAGACAAGATAGGCTGTTGATCGGCTTGTCTGGCAATTGTATAGGTATAGCTGTTATTGAAGTTATCCGGTTTGCCTAGATACTGCATAGTCAGTTGGATGGTTCCTGCCCAAGTAGTATCGCAAGGCTGATTGCTGGTACAGGTAATGACTGGATTTGGGCTTCCGTCCTGAATGGTTTGTGGTGTACTATATACGATACAGCCGTTAGGCGGTGTGAGGGCAATGCGGTAGATGCCTTGGCCCAGCTTGTCAAATCCTGTAGGAAAAGGCTTGCCAGTCGTGGCATCAAAGGACACCTGACTAAAGTTTCTACCTAGCCCATCTATATAGTCCTGATATACTCCTCCCACTAACTTTTGTAGGGTATAGATACCCCGCACGGCATTGGTAGCCGCCAACAGAGACGCATCTTGGGCATCTGAACAAGATGTATAGCCTCGGTTCAGGTGTAGGGTTACATCTGGCACCCATTTGATGGTCACGGCTACAGAGTCTGAATACACTCCCATTCCGCAGGCATTAACCCCTCTTACCCGCAGGTAGAATGTATGGTCAGCAACATCGTTGTTAGCAAAGGTAAATGAAATATAGGGTCTGGATGAAGTATAGACTCCGTTCTGAATGGTTCCGTTATGACTGGTTACCTGAAGAGAGTTAGGCCTATGAATAAAATCCCATTCGTACCGACTAGCTCCGTTCACTCCCTGCACCGCCAGTGTAAAGGGTTGACCTTCACAAAAACTACCACCCTCTACCATGCCTCGGGTTGGCGGACCGGGTAACAAGGTAATCTGCTTGCTAACTGTAGCCGAAACACCACAACTGTCTTGTACATAGACTTTAAGTGTAAGTGGGCCCTGCTCGGCAGTATATTGGCCAAAGAACCGATACGTAAATGATGGCGTGGTAGTTACAAAGGTTTTGTTGCCTAGCGACCAATGGTACTTACTGCTGCTTTCGGATGAAGGGATGCCCAGTGCATACATATAGGTTTTATCCTCATGCAAACATACCACATCAGCCCCTTGAATGGCTCCTAGGTTGGCAATAAAATCTGCGTTGTGTGTAATGGTAATCTGCGTCTCATTGGATACTATTCCAGCAGACGACCGTATCCAGATTGGATACGTACCAGGTTTGAGATCTGCGGGTATAAAGGCGTTTATCTGTAGGCGGCCTTCTCCAGTACTACTTCCCAGCGTGAGGGTATCATTGCCTGCCTTGAGTTGGAGAAAGAATGTCTGTCCACTGATACACTGGGTAGTAAGCCAAGCTTGTACTTCTTTGCCTTGGCATACATTGTCTGAAGAAAGGCTGTCGAGTACCAATTGAAGGGCAGGCGTAGATGTAGCACCTGCTTTTTTATAGATAAAATTGTACCGATGTGCCCCTAAGTGATAAAAGTCATATCCTGCATACGGATAATATTCTTGATTGACCAACGTAGGAAACTGCCCATTGATGGAAATAATTTCTTCATTCCACTGAGTGGGTTCAGTATTATATACTTCAAGTTCGGCGGCTACATAGACTTCCCCTGCATCACTAACACCCATATCTGAGTAAGATTCCCCTCTATAAAGATTAAGATATCCATGTAGGCTCAAAGAATCTTTTACTTGTGCAGTCTGGGCATCGTATACAGTAGCATATTTGTTTTCAGAATAACTCGTAATACTTCCCAAAGCTAGGTATTTCCCATTATCAGAAACATCAAAATGTCCAAAATCACGTCTATTGACTACCTTAAAAGCATTCAACAAGTTACCTGTAGGATCATACGTAGCAACAAACACATCTGCAGAAGTTTGTACGACAAAACTACGACCAGGCATACTACCTCCTGGCAGCATCAGTGTATTTCCTTCTTCAGATACAATGGTAAGGTATACGTTCCCTTCTTTATCCGTATCCATGTATTTCCAAGGTTCAAAATAACCATCTGCAGGGATTGTACCACCAGAAATGCTGCGTGTCCATACCAGTACACCCAAATTGTTGTATTTCTTCAGTGATCCATCTTGTGCATCTACTAAATATAATCCTCCTCGTATAGGTGTCAACGATCTATTTTTGGGTTGTACACCCACAATCATATTTGTACGTGAACCATCTAAGGCATATCTATAGACCACATATTTTTTCAGCGTATTGTCGTATCCCCACCCATAGGTATATCCATCAGGATCCACAGGTAGCTCTTCATTGTCTAGTTTCGGATTTTTTCGTACCCATTGTATTACTCCGTCTGCATTGAATTTTGCTAGTAAGGAGGTAGCATCGTACTTAGTGGTGTCTCCAGGAATGAGTACTTCGCTTCTTCCTAATGACTGATAGTTATAAAATACTACATACACATTACCTTGAGCATCTGTATTCATTTCGCCTGTTTCGCAGAAATCACAGTGAATAGGCTTTACCCAAGCCGTATGCCCCGCTTTATCAAATTTTGCTACATACAAATCTCTGGCTTTCTTTTTTGTCACTTGCACGCCGTACAATTGATAGGCCGTTTCAGTGGTAAGATATTGAGGAGCCGTTCCAAATAGATAACTGTCTCCATTGGGCATTACTTCCGCTTTTGTCCCACCAAATTCACTTTGGGAGATACGAAACCAATTTGTAGCAATGGCAGGGTTAATACTTGGCTCAATACGTATGGTTGGCGAGGTACTCACACACCCTCCTTCCTCTTTTACCCGCACATAATACTCGCCAGCAGCAAAAGTCCCTAACAGAGACGATTGCCCAGGCGTAATACTACCTGTTTGAAGAGGAGCATTGATGCCTACTTTGTATAATTCGTATGTGCCGGGCTGTGTCAAGCCTGTTTGCAGGGTCAGTTGGGCGGTTGCTTGTTGTGGATCGCAGGTGACCTGATTCGATGCCGACAGTGTAACCACAGGAGCCGTTTTCAGGGTCAGATTCAGGGTAGCAGAGTCGCCTACTGCACCGCAACTGCCTACCCCACGTACCAAAATGGCATTTGGATACACGCCGGTTTGGTCGAAGTTCAGGGCAAGTGTACGAGATGTCGTTTCAAAAACAACCAACGCATCCGTCGAAACAATGGGTGACACAGGGGTATTATTGTCACGAGCAGGATTCGTTGCATCCAGAATGGTACCTGGACGAACTTCCCACCGATACCTGCTGGCACCACTGGTCTGTGAGGCTTGGTAGGTACCTTGTGCCGAACTTCCTTCTGACACACACAATATCGTATCTCCATAGAGTTCGGTTACAGCAGTAGGCTGAGAGATGCTGACAGTGAATGCTTTACTGACCTTACATACACTGTCGGCGGTAATCACCGTAAGCGTGTAGTCGTTTCCAGCTATTGGACGTGGCAGTGTCAATACATTTGCCTTGCCATCGGTATCCGTCAAGACCGCCCCTCCTTTCTGCCACACATAGCTTACACCTGCTGTAATTTCGTCAGATGTAAGCCGCAAAGTATCTTGTGGACACAACACTACATTGCCAGTAAAGGTGTTTTTTAGTCTGGATACACGTATTGACACCACATTGGAAACAACCTGATTTTCACCATCCACTAACCGCACATAATATAATCCATTCGCTAACTCAGTTGGCAATGTCAACGGCAGAGAAGATGCTTGGTTGCTCACTTGCCCTACTCTACGAGGTGTAGCAGGAAAAACAGGATTGTTTATAGTTGATAACTGGGCATAAAGCGTATCCGGTTTGGCTACGCACCAACTCAGGTTTATATGCAGGCTATCTGCCCCACACCAAGTCGGAGCAGATACAGTTATGTTGGCTTGCTGGTTTTGGTTGATGCCATACTTGGCAATAAACATATCGGAAGTATTTCCTGTTGAGGGTAGTTGAATATTTCCAAACTTACCTGCTCCTGATCGCACCCCTCCCGTCATATAGAGATTACACTCCTTGTCTAGGGTCATGGCATAACCCGAAGTAAATTTTTGGTTAGGCGTTCCGATGCGTTCGGCTTTTAACAAATCTCCAGTAGCGGCATTATACTGTGCCCAAAAAACATCATACCACAAGTACTGACTTCCGGGGTATCCGGTGGATGATTTGCTTGGAAGCACAATATCTGGATTATTCCCTCCGCTCAAAGTAATGTTGGGTGACTTATAGTTTCCTGTTACATATACAATATTTCTCTTTGCATTGTATACCACTCCAAAGCCATACGCATGATCAGTATTCAGCCCGGAATTCAACCATTTCAAATTTCCATCTTTATCAAAGGCTGCGGCGAACATATTGTACCTTCCTTTCGAACTCACACTTTTTCCTCCAAAATCTACAGTTTGTTCAAAAGACCCGGTCATGAAGATGTCTCCATTTGAGGTTATATGAGACTGATAGGGATAATCGCGGTAAAGGGACCCGAAAGATTTTGCCCATAGCACTTCCCCCACCTGATAGGGTTGAGATCCAGGAGCATATTTAGCTATAAAAATCTCTCCTAATCCGTATGTTTGTCTAAAGTTGAAAGAGCCTATGTTGAATGATTCAGCATAAGAAGCTCCCACGACATAAAGATTTCCTTCTGTGTCTTTGTTGATATTGAGCGGGAAGGTTGAGTTCCCAAAACTCCATGCATTTACTATGTTTCCGTTGATGTCATAGACTGCAAAATAGCCTTTCGAAATACTAAAACCGTTCCCCAAATTTTCCGCACCCCAACTATCACCACCAACGAAAATGTAGCCGTTGGCTTCATCCAAATAAAATGCGTCAGTTGTCCGGTAATTCCCTGTAAGTTGCACCCAAAGTACTTGTCCATTGTTGTTGTATTTTGCAAAAAAACCTCTGGCAACTGTTCCCGTATTTACATATTTATCTTGCCCATTGGTATCTTTTCCAAAATAGGTATTGCCCTGAACCATGCCCCCGAAATAGATGTTGCCTTCCTTGTCCAGTTTAATAAAAGCTGGGTCATCCAAATTAGAGGAACCAATATGTTGCACCCATACAAGCTCCTGATTAGAAGTATATTTAGCTATATAGGCATCGAAATCTCCGAAATTGGTAAGGGTATTGTTTCCAAAAACAGCATTTCCTTTGAAATAGCCTGATACATAGATATTGCCCTGTGTGTCTATTTGTACAAATTCGTGTTTGTCTGAGGGTTTATTATCATAATTAATATATCCTCCCCCTTGAGCTTTTGCTCCAAGCATAGCCCATTGAAAATCCCTTTGGTTTTGGCAAGGGCTTTCACAAAGATTGCACTTAACAGCCACTTCAAAAGTGTCTTTTACACTGCAAAACCCGTTGCTTACTTCCAAAGTATAGACCCCGAAATTTGATTCTTGTATATTCGAAACGGTCAAGATTCTTGCTGTACCCAGGGTGTCATTGCCTTTTTTCCAGAGGTATTGCAGACCGGCAGTGCTATCAGAGGCGGTAAGGAATAAACTTTCGCCCTGACACAGCAGGGTGTCTCCGGTAAAACCGGAAAGTATATCTCTAATGATGGGATATGTATGTGTATTCTCTCCAATGAAGGATGCTGTCAGATCAACTATTGGCAACCTGTTGGGAGTCGCATCCGATATTCTGTGATTGATGTTGGTTTCTTGAGTGGCAGGATAAGTGGTAGTGATATAGGATTTAAAATCTGTACTCGGCAACAAATGTTCTATTTCATGGCAATAATCCAAATCAAAGCACTTATTGGTTTTCAAAAAATAAAAATCTTGATCGGTATCATTATTTATATCCGTAGAGCCAACAGCATATACGTAATTTCCATCTATCAGTATTGAGCTGGTATAAATTGCGCCATCTTCATTAGTTTTTCTTTTGCTCCATACTACATTTCCCTGCAAATCAATTTTAGTAAAACCCTCTCTTATGTAATATCCATCATTGACTTCATACACATGACCAAAACCATACCCCTCATTATTATATGCCCTCGCCCACTCTATCTCACCTAACGCATTAAGTTTCATTAAAACCGCATTGTTTCCCGAATAAGGTCCTGTGGATGAATAACCTGAACATAGTAACCCGCCATCAGAGGTTGCAAACACTCCGTCTCGAAGTTTTAAAGTGCCGTTTACACTGTATGTTTTGCTCCATTGTAATGTGCCTTGCGAACTTACTTTGTTTAAATATAAACCATATCCCCCCGAAACTATTCCCGGTCCAGATTGACACAATACAAAACTTCCATCCTTGGTTTTGGTAATTGATCCTGACTCAATACCTCCTGTATCTCCATAAATTTTATCCCATTCCACATTTCCGTCTTTATCAAATTTCGTGATATAACCATCCAAGTATCTGTTAAGTCCCGCACAAAAAGAGTGCATAGGTCCGGATATCACAAAACTATCATCCTCCAGAACTTCTAAGCCAAATATGCCATCATAATCGCCACAAGATGGGTGATATTGTGATTTTACATCTTTTATCCATACTATATTTCCTTGATTGTCCAGCTTTGCCACATAAGCAAATGAAGGAAATTTTTCGGCTATTATAAAGCCTTGCCCTGATGGTAAAGGCTGCATATGTGCTACCCAAGAAGGAATATCCTGATTAGTACCATACGATTTTGCCCATTGAGTGTTTCCTGCACTGTCCAATTTAACCAAAAGCAACCCTCTGTCTCTATAATCTGCGTAACCAGAACTTCCTTTGACTATAAAACCTCCATCTTTTGTTTTGTAAATTTTTTCCCCCATTTCATTCACATTCCGCAAACCCGATATTTTTTGATATAAGCCATGTACCAAGGAATCACAGGGGAGGGCGCAATTTGCAGCAATGTTAAAAGTATTTTTCACGCTGCAAGAAGCATTGCTTACTTCCAAAGTATAGACCCCGAAATTTGATTCTTGTATATTCGAAACGGTCAAGATTCTTGCTGTACCCAGGGTGTCATTGCCTTTTTTCCAGAGGTATTGGGCATTTTCTTCCACAGCAGAGAGAGAGAGCGTTTCACCTTGGCAAAGCAGGGTGTCTCCGGTAAAATTGGCTGTTATGCTTGCTTGAAAATCAGGCAAATTATGTTCTTGAATGGAAGAAGTAACATCTCGTATTAAGGGAAAGTCCGTTACAAGGGTCACGGAAGCTTGATTGGTAAGATCTACTTCATGCAAAGCTATTGAATACAAACCCATGGGGAAAGTAGTTGATTGTAAGGTAATGCTTTGACAGTCTGACGTACCAAGATCCAAATCCATTTTGGCAAAATAAATATCGTATGAACTGTCTGAGAAGGTGGTGGCTCCAGCAACATATATTCCGTCATTTTCTATAAGGTGTAACCCAGCCGTATGAGGAGAGCCAGAATTTAAACGTCTTGCCCACGTAACAGTACCTGTGGAGGGATTAAGAGCAGCAATAAAAGGGGTACTCTGCCCAGCTATGGTGGTATTGCCTTTTATTCTATATTCACCATTTATCTCACCAACAAATCCCCCGGTATCCTCACCATTTCCGCCAAACGATCTGCGCCATAAAATAGACCCAGTTGAATTTAATTTAAACACGGTAATGTCTTTTCCACCCAAAGGGCCTACAACAGAAGACATTCCCAAGAAACCTCCATCAGAACAATGATGTACAATAGATGTGTTTTGAGAGTTAATAGGATAAGAACTTGAAGAGTAATACTTCCCCCATTGTCCGACACCATTGTTATCCGTTTTGATTAAAGCAAGAAATAACTCGATATTCCCCACACGTCCATTTAAGAGGAATCCCCCATCCAATGTTTTGGCTACAGCTATGCCATAATCATAGGGGTTACTGTTATTACCATACATTTTAAGCCACATAACTTGTCCTGTATTGGCATTAATTTTGGACAAATAAAATTCTTGTTGTGCACCTGAATTACCGTACTCAAATGCGTGCAATTGCCCGCTTATCATAAAATTCCCATCCGTATCTACCAATAACCCAAATAATTTATCCAGTTTATTATACTTCAATGTCCAAACAATGGTAAAATCTGCATTGAGCTTGGTCACATACCATCCACTTTGAGGGGTAGGCCCTGCCAACACATACCCTCCCTCGGGCAAGGGACGAACATGTGTGTAATAGGATCTCTCATCTGATGCCCCTACTACCTTTGCCCATTCTATATTGGCATTTGCATCTAATTTGAGAACCAAGGTGTTGTCATCATCTGTTACCACATTGCTTTCACCCTCTATCAAAAATCCCCCGTCCGCTGTTTTATATAATCCATCGGATCTGTCATATAAATTAACTGCCCCAAAGGAACGTTGTATATATTGTTGTGCAAAAGCAGAGACAGGCATTAGATATATCCAGCCAACTAGCACAAGGTATAACGATAGTGTATAATTTTTCATCCTTGTATATGTTTATATATCAATTATGTGTGGTTTGAAACTACTGTTTCAGTTGTCTGTTCGCTTGATTCTGCGTGTTGATATGTACCTCTAGCCGTAGGGTGGTTGGCGTTTGTCCAGTAGACCGTGGGAGAGGGTTTGCTCCGCTGACACTCAGGTTCTGCTGTGCCTTGTAGGGGTTCAGCGGACGTGTAGGGTCACAGGCGGCATCGTAGGTATCACAACTCCCGACAGGCCTACTCTTGCAGCGATTGGGTATCTGTAGCTTCATTTCCATCTCCATCACTTCCCGGCGACTGTTCCATTCGCAGTAGGTAATGACCGTCGTATCTATATCACTCGAATAGGTTGCATTGCTCATGTTGATGATATTCTTTACCGCACCTGTAAGGGGGTCTTTGTACGTCAAGGCAATGGTCTGATCGGTCGTCCAAGTAGGTGTGTACAAGGAATTGGGCAGTATGGTGTTTCGGTAATGGTAGTTGACGGTCTTTGTCGGATGCAGACTACTTTTTACTACGCCATATTCTATTTCTGTAATCAGGTCTTTTTTGGCAAAGTTACTGGCTAGTTTGCAACTGTCTTCGTAAAGGCGGAAACTACCTATTTGCCCCCGTTCCTGACACTGGCGAATAAGCTGGTCTACCAGTATGTCAATGTCACGGGAAAGTACTTTGTTGTTGACTAAACTGGTGGTATCTGTGTCTGCATACAGGGTCTGAATACTGTCTTCAAAACACGTAACTACTTGGTAGCAGTTGTCTTGAAAAATTTGCACCAGTTTGTCCCGCAGTTCGCTGCGTTTGGCTTCGCAGGCAGTCATAACTTGGTTATTGTAGTTCTGAATGTCTAGCTCAACTTTAGTAGGCAGGCGGTAGTCTCCTATGCGGAACACCTCATTTTTTAGATTTTGGTATTCGGTATCTGCCAGTTTTTGTTTGGAAACCAATTGCGAACAATCTTCATTGGCACACTGGTAATAACCTCGGTCTATCAATCGTTGTACAATGTTCTTTCCGGTAGCCAGTTCTGAGGAACTGTATCCATTGGCTACGGTCAAACTCGGGTGAGTATATCTGGGATAAAAAAACCGAGTCCAACGCCATTCCATTTCCTCCCGTGTCAATCCAACCAAATCCACTTCAATCGAACCATCCCAGGAGGTAAAGGTAATGTCTTTGTTTTCGTCCATATCTACATAACCAGGCGACAGGTAATCATTGGCACGGGGTGTAAGCACCAGTGTATCCAGAAATGGATTATATGCCCGTAGGATGGTATAAAAGCTGTATCGTTGGCCAGCAGACCAGTTGTTTTTGGTCAGTTCGCAGTGGACATACCCCAGTCCGCAGATGTTACAGGTATCTACGTGGTAGTCTTTGTAACAAGTCGAAAGTTCCAGCCGACGGTATTTGTTGTCTTTGGTATTCGGATCGGTTACTTCGTTGGCATATTCGTAGTATTTGAAGGCATATACTGGATCGTAACTAAACTTAAATAGCTCCAACGCATCATTGAACTTTTTTGGTTTGCCTTCTTTGGTCAGCGTAAATACCCGTTGCCATTTCGGATTGGGACGATACCCTCTATCTTGCCCCTGGTAAGGATACCAATGTGTGTTTGATGCGTAGGGGTTCAGTGCATAGCTATCTTCAGCTGAAGGAACACTATACGTGGTACCAGTCACCACATCTGTAGAAAGTGGCGTAGGGTCAGTTGTATTGGTAATTTTAGCAAACTTATAGCCAGTGCAGTTTAGAAATTCGTTGACTGCATGATAGGTTGGGTCAATAGGTATTTCAGGTGTATCATCATCCTTTTCTTCTTCGGTACGGGTATCTACGGGAACCTGCATGGTACGCATTTTTCGGGAAATCTTTTTAATCTTCCGTCCAAGAAAGAGCTTTAGAATCCAGTTTAGACGAATGTTATTGTCAAAATGACCATCGTGAAAACCTTTATTGCCTCCATTTTCTTGGTCTGAACGGTCTGAGAGACGATACGGCGGATTACCCAAATCAAACGCCATCAGGCTGTCATTGGGGCAGTTGCCACGGGTAGCTTTGATAAAACCTAACTGGCTTACCCAACAGGCATACAGATCGTCACAGTAGTATTGCTGGCTAACCACAGGCTGCCCTATGGATAGGTCTTGAGGCGGTGCTGGAATCGTGCCGTTTGCCAGATAGAGTGGATTGCCGCATTCATCTGCCTTCGGCTCCGGTCCTTCATAAACCAGTTGCCGAACATTGCCTTTGGCATCAGTCGGTTTGTCTGCCGTGAAGCCATCGGTAGTATACTGGTCGGTCAACATGTGGTAGGCCATCAGGTTGAATGTACCAGGCACTTCGTAGCCAGTCATGTCGGGCAAGAGGTAATTCAGGTAGATAAACACAATTTTGTTTTGTGCCTCTGTCAGATTGGCCACACCCAATGTTCTCTTAACGGTCATTCCTGCATATAAATAGGTAGCATTCAGCAAGTTATCATCACCCATATATATCGAAAACTTTTCCTGAAAAGCCTTGCGAAGTTCACTCACCGTAGTGGGTAGTTGTCTGCCAGAAGCAATAGTCACGGGGTTGGCGTTGTAAGCGGTTAGGAGTTTCTGAATTTCCGATTCCAAGTCTTCAGATGCAGGCGTACAATCCCAGAAAAAACCATAGGCATAGCCTTCTAAGTCAGGCGAAAACTCGGTACGGATTAGGTTTTCCTGTCCAGCCGTTCGCAGACCAGAGTCTAAAAACATAAATGGATTGACCGCAATGCGTTTCTCCCCTTCGATGTCGTTGTAGGATTTGTTGCGTTCGGTTAGGGTACGAGATACCGAATCACAGTCTATCACATCTGCAAAATCCAGTGGCACTCGCAGGTCAGTACATTCGGGTGTATGAAGAATAATTTCAAATCCACGACGCAAAACGACCTGATGTAATGGCGTAAAAAATGCATTGTAACGAATCGAATCCCAAACGAGTCCCTGTTTTTTAAAGTATGTATCCAGTTGGCGGTAGTAGGCAGTATCTCGCAGCGTAAGTTGGCAGTTAGTCAGGTTGGCAGGTGGGGTAAACGTAGAACCATTGCCTGTAAAACAGCCTTTGAGTCCAGCACTGAGATGGTCTACTTTGGTGTAGAATGTTTGTACATCTTTGCTGCACACAATCGCATCCATCCATCCCGCAATCAGCTCGACTAATGGCGTTGTTTTCTCACCAATTTTCTGTTTTTCTTCCTGAGCTTTGTTGAAAAAGGCAGCCGTAGGAGTAAGTTGTTTCTCAATGATATAGCTTCCTGCAGGCAAGGTAAGGTCATTAAACAGCACCTTGCTGCCACAAGCTACCGTTACCTCTCGGCTAAGTACATAACCTTGTGTAGCAGTACTGTCCGTCATCCAAGCTATATGTCCATCCGCAGCAGTTTGTGACACAGATGAAAAGGGTTCGTCGTTGAGTTTGCGGATTAGAATCGTAAGGGTATATTCACAACTGAGGTTATTGGCACAGGCATTGGTATAGTCTAATGTTAGGGTAGTTGACTGCAACAAATGAATGCGTTTGCTGTTGGCAATTTTGGTAAAGCTCTGATAGTTTCCCGTCAGTTGGTCTTCCAGCGTGACGGTACTGGCAGGTTCTTTCAGGGGTAGTAAGGAACTTCCTGCTTGGTCAATATAAACCAGACAGGTAGCAATTACTTTTCCTTCTTTGGAGGTATAGCTGATACTGGCAACGTTGTTTTGGTCTACAGTAATGGTTTTGATGACACTTTTTGCATCAGGAGCTTCGTCTCCAAACAGGCGAATCAGTTCTGAGTTGGTCGCTTTTTCGTAAAAAGTCTTGACGGTTTTTCCATCGGCATGGGCATCTTTTCCATCACCAATCATGTGGGTTTTTCCTACACCTGACTGCTCCTTGACACGATTGCTACCATCATTTTCATACAGGGTTCGGGTAAACGCATAGCCTTGGGCATCCGCTATGTGCGATTTGTCGGCAGTGGTTTCGCCATTATAGTACGAAAAGACCGTTCCACTTTGCTTAACAGGGTCTGGATTCTGGATGTTTCCTTTTTTTTCATTGTCAAAATTTTCGGCTGTATACACTTTGTCTGTGCCATCTACCACAAACTTCTTTTTGTAACCAGGTAGTGCCTGTTCTTTTTGAGGTACTGGCAAGGTGCTTACTACCGGACGGCCAGAGAAGTCGTATACTGTCTGTGCGGTTACGGTATTGCCTTGTGAGGGAATACGCGCTTGGGTTTGGCGTACCTGCTGTAAGCCGTTGGCATAGGTGATGCTTTCGCTGACCCGGTTGCCTTCTGTAAACGTTCGGCTATAGATGAAGTTGAGCTGGTCGTCGGGTTCTTCGTAGAAAAAGCCAGCTACCTGATTTCCTTCGGCATCTGTTGGAAACGCATCGGGGGCATTGACCGACAGGGGACCCTTGAAATCACTAGACCACTTGCCGTAGTTACGTGGGTTGGTAATGCCTCCATCAAAAAGACTTCCGATGGGGCGTACCCGCCAGAGATAGTAGCCCGTCCCTTCTGCAATGGTGAGTGTAAGTGATTTGTTACTGCTTTCAGTTTCCAGCGTCAGGGCTTTGCTCCAGTCTGCTTCGGCAGTTATATCAGTCAAGGTTTTTTTTGAGGCATCGGTATTGTAGAGCCGAAGCAGTTGAAACTGGTAAGAAGGCACAAGCCCATTGTCTGTCCATTGGAAGGTGACATTTTTTTGTCCACGTGTCACCAGGCTGTTGGTTGCTTGAAAGGTTACATTGGTTACATCCAGCCCATACTCTATTTGGTAGTCGAGGCTGATGCGCAGTGATTTTTCCAGGTTGGTTCGCACAGATGCAGATAGGGTAGGTGCCAGTACATGTAGACTGGCGATGGATACCTGAAACCGATGGATCAATGGATTTTTTTCTAAAAGACTGGCAATATCTGTATAAAATACGGATTCAGGTTTGTCTTTGGAAAGCTTAAACTGACAACCATTGCAAAGGGTTTGCATCAAAGTTCCTTGCGGTGTTAATGCTTGCAACTGGTAGGTAATGGACACATCAAAGGCAAGGTTTCCCCACGGATAGTCATTTCCCATGTCTGCATGGACATACGCCTTTGCCGAACGGATGTGGGAACCCAGAGGCGGTGTAGGCAGTTGAATCTGTAGCGGACGTTCGGCACCCTGATTTCCACCTCCGTATATATCTAAGGCTGGTCGAGAAACATTTTCGGTATAGTGTCCATTTTGGAACACTTGTGCCTGTGCCCCAGTCATCAAAAAAAGTAAAAATGTGAGCCATACAAGTACTATACTACCTGGCAGTTTATACAATTGTGTCATATCTGATGGTTGTAAAATCCGTTGGGTTTAGTTCTGGTATTCAATGGTATAGCCTTGGTAGGAATCCCGAAGATGCGTACCCGTCTTAAAAATGCATGACCGGGCATCTGGCGGTATTTTTCCTTTGTAACGTACATTCAGTGTATGGTAGGTAGCTACCTGCTGACGGAGCGTGGAATGGTCTGGTGTGTAGTCTATCCATTGCTTGAGTACTATTTCACGAACGGGATCGTAGTAGTAGGTCAGTTTTTGGATGTGGTACTTCTTCTGTCCAGCCGCTGTTGTATGTAGTTCAATGATACGGATAGGCTTGCCTTGCCAAGTGGCAGGCTCACACTTCCTTACTGTAGTCAGTTGCACTAGATCTTCTTGGATACGGGCCAAGTTCTGTACCATATCCTGCGTTTGGGAAGACACTGTCTGCGCCGGATTTTTGCGGGTACAGACAATGTTTTTTTGCGGATGAATAACGGTATAAATCTCACGGGCATCTTGGTATACTTCCATGTAGGTACTTTGGTAAAAGATACGTTGATTGGTAATGGTCAACTTTACTTCTACTTCTTTAGGTGACACAGCCAGATGAGTCTGTTCTTTGGGTTCTAGTGTTGTCGTACTGTGCAAGTAGTACACCTGGTTTCCCGTAGGAAAGCCAAAGGCATTCATTTTCCGAACATGGCGGAGAATCATCTCCTTTCCATCTTCCTGCGCATGATTCTGCGCCTGTGTCTGTAGCAAGCAGGCGAATCCGAGCCACAAGGCAGCCAATAGGCGAAACGGACAGCAAGTAAGGTATCTATACATGAGTAAGTGTGGTTATTGCTGGGTGTTGATTTTCTTCGTATTGTACTGTGTTTCACTGACAGTCTTCATGCCTCGTTCGGTTTCAATGAGTTTCCGCACCAGCTTGCCTTCCGCATCATACTGGTAGTAGAGTCCAAAATGCTGGTCGTCAAACTGTGTCAGTAGCCGGAAGGTGGCTACATCGTAGACATAACACGTGCCTTGGGCCTGAAGCGGTTGAAACTTCACATCGTCAATGGCTATTTCGTCTGTACCATTGTAGATAAGAAAGACATCAAAATGTGTCCCTACCGCAGGTAAGTCTGTTTGAGAAATATCTGCTTGGTACAATGCCCATTCGCCTGTACGGGCTACTCTCTGCATCGGAATAGTGTTTGCCAGAATCCGAATGCCTAGGCTAGTCTGATCCCTATCGTGCGCCCACAATCGGATGCGAGCCCCCCCTTTGAGGTTCTTTGCCGAAGCATCAGGCTTGAGAATATTATCGCTGATTAGATCATGTATCAACGGCTCGGCAGAAGACTCGGCCTGAAACCGGAGCGACTGCTTGCCAGAGTGAGCAACTGACTGCACCCGTTCGGCTGCATTTAGGTTCTCATAGTCTTCAAAATAGATGCCTGTGTATCGGGCATTGGCAGCGACCATTGTGGGTAGGAGATTGCCGTAGCCAAAACGGGCGGTACTGGGAATATCCAAGGCATTTTCTTCTTCAATCGGATTACCATTAGGCGAGTACTGCCGGATACGGGTTTGGCGCACCCATTTGTCGGTCAGGTCTGCAATGCCGTTTGTCCAGTCATTGTCTGATGGAAATTGAATGGTCGGCATGATACCTCCTTCTCGGATGCCTTTGGCAGAGGTATTGGCAGCTACCACATTGTCCCGATAAATATAGCTGGTGGAAGGCCTCCAGAACGAATTCAAAGCTGTTTCTGTACCCGCTGTTACATTGTATTGTGTTTTGAGCAGGTCGTAATAGGGTTTTTCAGGCGAGAGCCACTGATTGTCGAAAGTTTGCAGGCTTACACTGAGTACATTGCTAGGAATGACCCACGTAGAATCTTTCAGTGGATTGCCTTCGGCACCATAGGAAACGATGTCAGAGACACCTGCTGTCAACTGATTGCTGCGAGCCTGTTTGTAGTCTATGCCTTTTTCGTATTTTCTACCGATGCCCTTGTAGTACCAGGAGGCAGGCAGACTTAGGGAATACAGACTGCCATTGTGGCGTGTGGCTGCATTCTGATGGGTCGTAGTTTGAATCCGTAGTTTGTCAAAGCTGTCTTCGGTACGGGTCAGCATCGGTTGCCCAGTTATGGGACTAAATGCCAGATAATCAGTGGTACTTTCCACACCATCCTGAAAAGATCGTACCCGTTTCACAATAGACGGATAATCAATGACTTTAGACGTAGCATGGGTATTGATTTCCTCGTTGCTCAACGAGAAACTCAGCGAAGCTGACACGATCACAGGAGGAGGAGGAGAAATACCAATTGCTAAGTCTACGTCAATGGCAAAGTCTAAGGTTTTATCTACCACTGAGCGGGATTCCATGGCAATGTCGGTTTCCTTGCCCGGCAGCGTATATATCCATCGTCCATCTGGCAGCAGCATGCGTACTTTTTCACCGGGCTGATAGTAGTCGTATTTCTGGGCAGAAGTCATCACCGCATTGTCTAATGTAGCAGGATTGTATGTTCCCGCATACGAAATGATTTGTTTAGGCTGTCCATACTGCATCTTGATAAAGCGGAAGCCCTGTGCCATGTAGACTCGTTTTTGCTTGTAGAGAAACAAACCCGCAGGAATGACCAGTGGTGGTGGTACATACTGATTGTCTGCCAGTGGTGTCATTTCTACACCTGATACATAGGGCGTATTTCTGCCCTTGTCTGTCAAATCTGAATGATAACCCTGTTCTGGATTGTCCAGCTTATAAAGCATGTCAAAGGGGTAGTCTTTGGGAGTCGTGAATTCGTGTACAGTAAAACCTGTTCCACTGGCTCCTTTGTGGATGTTTTCAACGACTACCCGGCTGTGCATGACCGAGTTTCCAGACAAAATACTACGACCTAATGGCCCTTCACTCTGTTCTTTGTCCTCTCCGGCTGTGATGCGGCTAAACCAGTCTTGGTTTTTGCGGGGCAAGAACGTGACCAAGGCATCGTCTTCCAGAGATGGTTCACTGTCTACCACACCACTGGACGTTCGGTGTAAGTTTCCATGTATATCTTTTTCTACCGCTTCGTAGGTATACTGCTGTCCGTAAAGAACCGCGTCTCCGTCTTCCAGTCCCCTATCATACATCAGCAGCTGCTTGACACGGATACCGCCACCTCGTTTGGCTTTAATCATGGGTAGTTTCAGGTAGGAAAACGTATGATTAATCGTCTTACCTACTTTTGACTTAGAGGGAATGGCATAGTCTACATGGTTTTGCAGCACAGGCACTAGCTGTGTCATATAATTTGTAATATATCCCAACCGTTCAAAGAAATTCTGACTAAACCGCCATTCGTTTCGTTCCATCTCGTTTTCAAATGTACCGACACAGTCGTAGCCGTCTTTGTTAAACCATTTACCCATCCGTTGGGAGGAATAAAAGTCGTAACATGCTTGGCGAGGGGTGGCCGTATAGCCGTCGTCACTTTCCTGACTAGCGAGTGGAATACGGATGCTGTTACCGACTGCCCGGATGGCTTTTTCGTTCACTTGTGTATAGCCAGTAATATACTCTGACCGACAGTCGTCCAGACTTGGTACCCCATCGCCGATAAGTTTGAACAAGAATTTAAAATACAGTTTGTTCTCTGCAAAATATGCCTTGAGTTTCGCTACCTGTTCGGGAATGTCATCTGGTGTAATGCCTAGGTCAGCAATATTGATGTCGTAGTAGGGCTTTGTGTTTGGAGCTGGTTCTGTCCCACTTGACAGCAGGCTTACCATAGCCATTGGGTCACGATCTTGTACATAGCGATAGTCTTTTTCTTCGTATTCGATCAGTATCTGTCCACCCGATGGCAGTGTAATCTGTTTGAGTTGCCAGGCTGCTGGATCAAAGGCTTCCGTTTCTTCAGGGGTACGGCTTCGCTGGCTCACCCAATCTTGTTTCTTTTCCCGACGATCGAGGGCGTCCCACTGGATATTTCCCCAAGCATCAAGCATACCTGGTCTATAATCTGGATTCTGTGCCCCGTCGCTATAGGTACGGTTGGCGAGCAAAATATCTCGGTAGCGTTCTTGAATGTGGGGAGCAAACTCATTGAATGCCTTGTATTTGTAGTCAAAAACATAGGGACTGGTACGGGCTTCGTTCACGCCTTCGTAGGTAAACCATACCCGCCGTAGGGTCAGTTTGCCACAGTCGTCGCAACTACGGGCAGCGGGATAGCTGGCATTGCTGTTATTGGGTACGTTGCGTACCAGACTGTAGTCGTAGGCAAAGTGTGTGGTTTTAATGGGCTTTTCTGGGCGTTGTTTGTGAAACAACACAATTTTCTCCAGGTACTCGGTTCGCTGAGAAGCATCTTTGGCGTTTTCCGATTCCGAAGCCGGGTCAGCAGAAGCTGTCAGCCGAGGAGCTCCCAGTCCGTCCAAACGAGATTTACCAGAACCTGTTAGCCAAGCAGCAGGAATGCTGTAGGTATTGACCTCTGCAAACCGTTCGGGCCTAGATGTATTGGTAACAAAAAAAGCAATATGGGTTTTGGTTTCGATGGCTTTCAAGTAGAAGACTTCTTTCTCAGCCGTGCTGCACGAACCGACGTTGTCTTTGGCATCAGAAAGCTCATTTTCTTCATACAAAAGACCATTATAGGGATTTCGCCAGCGGTACCAAGTATTGTCTCCGTTGGAAGTAGTACCCTGTCCATAGGCTTTCTGGTAGTGCAACTGTGTCCAGCCTCCAAAGTCCTGCATATCTGGCCCATTATTGCCCACATCCACATAGTCATAACTGAAAATCTGTGTCAACAGGTAGGTACTCGCATACGGCACGTGACGTACTTCGCCGATAGCCATGGCATGCTGGTCTGTACGGACACCATAGCGGGAAGCTTGTTGGTGGAGTCCGGTGGGTTTGTACGCCAGGTAGTTTTTTACGACTTTGTCCTGCGATTTTTTGACATCTACCTGTAGCTGGGTTTGGTTACGGTTAAATACAGGCTGCCCATAGACATACCGCATGCCATCGGAATTGTAGACCTGTGTTTCAACAATGAGTCCATTGTTTCCAGCAGCCACATTTCCGACATTTGCCAGGTTGAGTTTTTTATTGAATCGGTTTTCAGGTGTAATACTTCCTGCGGTATGGTATTCTACATAGGAAGAATGACTAAACTCGTCCGTTTTTAATTGAAAATCATTCAAGTCACGTAGATTGGCAGCCGCTCCATAATTGCCTCGTTCTAGTTGGGCAGTCAGCAAGTTAGAATTTCCATAGCTGACACTTCCAGCCATGTCGCCTTTGAAGCGGAACGATCCTTCCTCAAAATCTGCTGCTCCGGTATTGCCTTCCTGGTTCCACTTTTTGACAATAGACCGCTGCGAACCAATACCAAAGTCAGCACCAATTCCTACGGATAATCCCAGGCTTAAATCCAGTCCAGCTTGGTAGATATCTGTGATATTTTCGACATGATTGGGGTAAAAAGTGCCTACTTTCTTTGGAAAAAACCGCATAGAGCCGCCCAACCCTTCGCCTGTATAGATAAAGTTATCGGCATTGTTGAAAGGAATGCCTAAAAATAGGTTGCGTTTCTGGTAGGGATGATCTTTTTCTACGTAATAGTCAGACTCTCTATTTGACTGCATGTCATTGGGTGTATGCAGGTAGCCATGAGCCAATAGGTTGCTAACCTCTTCATTCTTTTTGATGGTTACATTGCCGCGCAGTCCGGCATTGAATCCGATGTTGGTATTGGTAAAGGTAGCGTCCAATCCAGCCGCCCAGTTAGACGAGCGGCTTCGTTGCTGCCGCACTACCGAAGTTGGTAATGCATGTTGACCATACGAATAAATTCCATACGTACTACCATAGGTCTGGCTAAGTTGCGAAAGCATCCCGTTGGCCGTATGTTCCGCCAGTTCTTTCATGCGACGTATAAACCGTTTTTTATCAGAAACCCCTCCGTCATTATTTATTTTGGGTTCTTTCTTATAGACTTTATAAAACAACGATTGGAGGTCTGCATTGGCTCGAAAAGTGACTCCTTCAGCCCCTACATCAAAGCCCATTCCACCTACACCTTTGGCTCCAATGTCAAAGCCATAGGAACGAGCAAAACCAGTGTAGTTATTAAAACGGATACTGTTGGTGATAGAAAAGTTAAACAGACTTTTGGCACTGTCTGCATTGAATGCCTTCGCCACATTGCCTACGCCATACTTAAAGGCAGCTTTTCCGATTAGAGCCGATTCTGTACTAGGTTCTTGCTGAGGCGGAGCAGGTGCATCTGGAGATGCACTGGGTGGTTTACTTGTTTCGGATTTTTTCGGGAGAGTTTTCTTATCCTCGGTTATCTTCTTACTAAAAAACTCCAATCCTTTGGAAAAAGCAATACTCGCAGAGATGTTGGGACGGGTCTTATTGTATTTGGTAATCGCCGCTCCGTTGTAATCGTCAGGATAACCTCGGTCTTGACGGTTCAACGCTCCTGGCGACAATGACCAACCAAACCCTACCCATGAGGCTTCCTCTTCCGCATTGGCGCCACCATGATAGGACAAAGATAGCCCATAGCCACCTCCATCTGGCCCAGGAATAGACAGCACTGGAAGGTTGTACACAAACTCACCTGATGTCAGATTAACCATATCAGTCGTCGAGACAGGTTCAAAGCTGGAATATTCCGGCGAATGAGGTCCAGAAGTCAAGGCGTATGCGGCCGCAGGCACGCATACTTCTGAGAGAAGGGTACATACCAACAGAAAGGCTAGTCGTCTGAGTAGGGGGGTATTTCGTAGGTGTATCATGGGTTCTAGTCAAATGAATGAATGCGGGGTATATCTTGTAAGTCGGTTCGATCAAATACAAAATGGCTAATGCCTGTATCAAAGAATTCGTCTGTAAAGGAAATGTCTAGTTTCTCTCCTGTGAAAAGACCTTCATCTACTGTATTTTCACTAAACACCAGGTACAATGACCGATGGTCTGCCAGACTGTAGGTATTTTCAAAGGCAGCGAGTGCCGGAGAAAAGGTTTTTGTACCTGTATGGAGGCGAATGTATGGTTCCATACCAAAATTGAGTTGATTGACTCGTTGCTTGTACGACACATAATCGGTCACACCTCTGTACAAAATGTCTCCACTGGCTTTTTTCTCCGCATCTGGCTGAATGGTCAGCAGAAAAGTCAGGTTGTGGGCATAGTTTTTTTGCAAACTGTCTCGCATAACTGGGGTATACTGTCCTCCCCGCTGCAGTTCTCGTCCAACAAGCAGTTCTGGCGGTAGATAGGTCATAGTCAGAATTACGTTATTGATTTTTTTCTGACAAACTAGCCCGTTTTCCTTCTGGTGTACCCATTTTTCCAGTTCAGCGACTGACTTTACGTCATTGGAACAACTCGTCAAGGTTATTCCAATGAATAACAAAGAGACAATCCAATAATATCTTTTAAAATACTTCATTATCTGTATAGGATAGATACATAAATATATGACAGTGAGTACACTACTGGATGGGTTTACGATCCAAACTTACTTATACACTTGGTTCAGATAGATCACTACTTCGTCGGTAATGTCTATCGCCTGATTACCATATAGCACACTGCCATCTTGGGTAGTACCCAGAATCAAATCATAGCCTTTTTCTTTGGCATACTGCTCTACCAAACTATTGATCTGATTGAATGCACCACGAATAATTTTTTCACCTTCCTTCGCTTTTTCGGTAGCTTGTTCTTCGTAGCTAACCAGTGTAGTCTGCTGATTCCGAATGGAAGCCGCCCGTATTTCCCGTTCTTGTGCGGAAAGCGAACGAGCCTCCTGCTCAAACTGCTGGATGTCTTGTTCAATACCTGCTTTGCGTAGATCCATATCTGACTGTAGGCCAGATAGCTTTTTCTGATACAATGCCTGGGCATCTTGCATACCTTTGAATTTTTCAATCAGCACCGCCGAGCGTACATATGCCATACGGGGTGTCTGTATTTTGAACCATAGTATACCTACACATAACACAGATAGTACCCCCATCCAAGTAACCATCAGAATCATTCCATTCTTTTTCATATCCATTTTAGTCTATTTTCTTTTTGATGAATTTTCCATTGTATGTAGCCCCCTTGACGGTCAGTGTAAACCGATACACACCTGTAGATGCCTGTGTGTGGTTCCATTCAATCTGGTCGTCTGTAAGCTTTGATTTGAGAATTGTTGCGGCAACAGCATTGGTTTGTACATCCAAAATATGTAGCGAAGCCTCCAGATTGGCGAGTCCAGTTATCCGAAACGGTTCGGTCAAAGGCACTATTTGCCCCTTGAGAAGATTGGTAGCTAAACGTAGTGTATCAGACTGGTGCTGGCTATCGTAAAATGTAAGTAGGCATCCAACAGATGTATCTTTTTGAATATAAAAATGCCGAGGCTGTATGTTTCCTATACGTACATTCTGCTGATATATCCCGATTTGATTCGTCGAAAAAACACCCTTTACGCTGTCTACTTCTATGCCCAATGTCAGCGAGTCTATGCCTTGTGATGCATTGGATAGGGTTTCCAAAAATAACAGCTGTGTCGGATAGAGTGGTGTAGGTAGTACAACAGCCTTTGTACTGGTGGGCATTCCACTTTCAAAATTAGTAGCAGGCAGTCCCGCCCAGCCTTTTGGAGAGAAACGATACAGTGCCTTCTGCACTTGCCGAGTGTCTACTATTAGCACAGACGCAGGATGTGTTGCCAGCAAAGCTCCGTTTAGCCATTCTCCATCTGTCAGATCTGCCGAGTAGGTTACATATATAGTATCGCCACTTAGGTTCAAAGAATTATGTACAACATGCAGTTCCTTGAGAATCAGATTTTTAGATAGTATAACAGGCGAATGAGTAGCATTTCGAGACAAGTTTATATGCACACTTGCCGGCAAACCCTGCCCTGGAAACTGACCGTTGGCAGGTGTCCAGTTAAGGGGGTCTTCCCAAGCACTGCTGGTACTATCCCGCCAGTGATACGTTGGTACAGGAATTTGTGCCAGACACACGACCGGACAAACAAAAAAACAGAGCCAGAAAATACGAAGTGGTTTCATGGTTTTCAGTGATAAGTAAACCGAACGAGATAGCTATCTTCATGTGGAGTATCTTTTCCTTCCAAGTAAAAGAATTTCCCCTTATTAGACGAGTTTCGCAGGGCTTTGAACTGCTTAAGTGGAAGCTGGTAATACACTCCATCCTGTACCTTCTCTGGGATAATTTTTTTATCAGAAATGACCTTGCCATTGGCATCTTTCAGCGTATAGCTCAGCTTATGACCCTCTGTAGGACTGTCGTCAGCCAACCGAAACCGCAACACATAGTCATCGATGACATAGGTAACAGGCTGTTCGGTACTCGACTTGGATAAAGCCACACATACTTTTTTAGCCACCTCGTGATGCAATTCAAAGCTGAACACTTCGCTGGGAAGTACCATGCTGCCTTTGCTAAACTCAGTTTTCTCTACCACCTGTGCCACTACCTGCCAAGCATATTTTTTTCCTTCCTGAAGAATAGGGGCTGTGACTGGGTAGAGTAGCAGGTTGCTGGAGATCCCTTTTTGCATGTACCACGCTGGATTAGACAAGATAGCGGCTTCAGGAGTTTGTCCAGCGAGTACTTCTACTACTTTCAAGTCGTACACAAACGGATTGGGCATCGGCCATACTTTTATCCAACTAAAAGTGGGATAGGCTTCGTGCAAACGAACTTGTGTCTGGGGATACAACAGTTTGGGGTAGCTGTATGACTGTCCGCTGGTACTACAGACCACTGTTAGCCATAGCACCCACACCAGTAGGTATTTGAGAGACCACATATTCATGGCTTTATTTTATTTGGGGATGAATAGATTTAGATTGCCGGACTTGATTCAGTGCTTCATTGGTGGATTTGAGTTGTTTCTTCAAAGCCTCATTTTCTTTTTGTAACTGAATCAGATACAGCGTAATTTCTTCGATTTTCTTCAGCAGAATGCCATCCATTTTTTCTAGGCTGATGCCGTCTCTCTCTACATCTTGGGCAGACGGTACGTCGGGCAGGTGCTTCTGGGTACGCACAAAAGTTTCCACGCTTTGGAGCGATGGCAGTGCGTAGGTATCGTCAAAGACATAATCAGCCCACTTCCAATCGCCAGACAATCGGGCAACGTATCCTTCGGCAATAGTTTTGCCTTTGACAGCCAGTTGAAATCCGTCTGGGATGCTGTCAACGCCAATCGCGACATCACCTTTGCGATGGATGAGCTGATTAGTTGTAGAAGAACCCGCCCACTGAACTACTACTGGCGGCTGCACAGGCAGAGGAACTTCCTGATAGAGTGCCTGAATATCTTTGATATCCAAAGCTCGGTCATAGATACGAATGTCATCTATAGCTCCTCTAAAATGGGTTTCGGTAGGATATTTTCTAGCACCTATGGAAAACCCCTTTTGAGAAACATGGGTAAATTCGGCAGGTACTGTTGCTTGCAACTGACCATTTACATAGGACCTTAATTGATGTCCGTCCCAACTTCCCACAAAATGATACCACATGTTGCTACTCCATGCTGTAATAGTTGGAGTACTGGCTTCTACATCTACATTTTGAGTACTTTTTACCCCTATCAACATCTGTCCTGGGTATGATTTTTCTCCAAACTTGAACGATAATGTAATTTGTGGGCGTGAAGATTGTCCGGGGGCAGCAATAATTAAATCTTGCCGAACAGTAGCAGTTGTCACATCTATACTAGGCTTAAACCATATACTATAGGTAAAAGCAGTAGTAGGTGCCACATGGTCGGGTACAATAATATAATCGTCTATGCCGTCAAAAATATAAGCATTTTCAGGTCTGTTGTGCCTGTCCACGGTCAAAGCAGCCCCATTCATAGGTGTTCCATGATACAGATTTCCCGAGGGTTTGGCATCTTGGGCATCACCGCTGAAAGGCCAGTAGCCAGTCAGTCCAGTGGTAATATCCTGGGCCGAAGCCAGTAGTGGGCACACCAGCAGGATATGAAATACAAGTAGTATCTTTCTCATAAAAGGTATACTTAAAAGGTATAATTGAGGGTAAACAATCCAGTCATTTCTTGATAATTACTCGTTATGTTAGGCGTGTATAGTCGTGTATATTGTGCCGTAACCGAAGCTCGGATACGCTTAAAAACAGGCACACTGGATTCTAACCGCAGGTGTTGTTTGGTAGACTGCTCTTGCCCATGGCCATTGGCTAGCGTCAGTTTGGTTTGCCACACCCCCCAAATAGTGTACGCTAGGTTGCCTTCCCAAGTAAGCCATTTACCTCTTACCTGTCCGTGCCAGTGGGTTACCTGAACCAGAAAGGGATCTTGCCGTATCCACTCGCTTCGACGTAGGTACTTGTTTTCATCTTCGTCTACATAACTTAGTGTCGCACTTAGTTGCAGTGAGTGACGAAACGAGAGGGTTTGTGTAAAGACTGCATTTTTTACCACAGGTGTAAGCAAGGGTGTAACAGGATGAGCCTCCAGACTGGTATGTTGGCTTTCAGTCCAAGTGCCTGTCAAGGTACTTTGCATCTGAACAGTGGAGGTTTTCCAGCTATACAAGATACTACCTGAGTAAACCCGAATGGTATTGTCAATAATACTTTGTACTTTGTCGAGCTGATAGCCTAGTCGGATCTGTAACGATTGCATCGGAGATACATTCAGGTCAAAGGCATACCTGTGCAAACGAGTGGTGACAGATTTGTTTCCAGACAAATTATCTTGCCATTTCCCTATGCTCCCTTTCCATTGCAACCGATCATTCCAATAGCTTTTTTGTAGGTCAACCCCATATCCCTGTAAGTCATTCCTAAGAAATGGTACACCCAACGAATGGTAGTAGGGACTAATGCGTTCATAGTTGCCCGCCAGTGTGGTCCGAGCATTGACGACAGCGGTGATTTCCATTTTAGAAGCCATGCCTGTCTGTACGAACGAGCCCGTGCCCGACCCGTTGCCAACGGGCTGAAACAAATCGCCTATAGCCACATCAGTTACCTGTGTATTCAGTGCTGTCACTGCCTGATTGACTTCCCCTCTGACTCGCAGCCATGAGGTAATCTGGTAGTTGCCCTCTAAGCCCAGTACATGATTTCTGCGAGGCTTGTTGTAGAAAGTCGTATCTAAAAATGGATTGAACAGCAAACTGTCGGTGGGCAACAACCATTTGTCATCTTGTCCGGTCAGAAAGGTAAGACACAGATGGTTGTTGTCTTTTTCGCCCCATCCTATCCTTCCAGCATAGAGCCGTCTGTGGGAATTGGTAGGCAACGACACGATAGCTAAGTTCTGGGAAACCGTAGCCGCAGCATACCAGCACTTGGCGGCATATTCGACATGTGCGCCACTGACAGGCATGGCCTGCAAGGTATAAGGTGTATAAGATGGATAGCTCATACCCAATTGTAACGCCTTAATCCGACTCAGTAAAAGCTCGGGTTTAGAGAGGTACTCTGTTGTTTGCATGAGCTTGAGGTCTTCCAACTTTTGGGAAGCTTTTGTTTGTTCGAGCCGTTTGAGGTGTTCATAGGCCAGTAGTTTCTTAGGATCACTCTTTTCCAATGAATCTTTCAAGCGGCTTATGGCTTCTAGTTGGTTTATGTTAAGGTTATTTTTTTTCAGGAAGGCATCCACCGTATGGTGTTGTTTGCGAACCGACTGAGGCAGGTGTTTTTCAGACAACTGGTTGCTTTTCTGCAATATTTTCTGAGAATACGCCTCTACACTATCTTGCCCTTTCTTTTTCCAGTCTAGTAGTTTCTTTTCTCCTTCCATCTTCAACTCCAGTAGCTTGCGTTTCTCTTTGGTTAGTTGCTCCTGTATTTTTCGACTTCCAAGCTGGGTTAGTGAATCTATCTTTTCGCGACCTTTTTGTTCCCAATCTATTCTTGTGAGCGAGTCTACCCATCGGTACGCCTGTAACTGGTTTTTCAAATCTGGTAGCATCTGTCTATTTTTTTCTTCTAGCTGAGTATATAAATTCTCTAGTTGGGTCAGTTTATCAAGCTTGTATAATTCAGCAGGGTCAAACATTTTTTTGAGCATCTGTATGCGTTCATTCATTCGGTTTTCAATGCGTTTATGCACAGAAGCAATGTCAAGCGAGACAGAAAACTGATTGACAGGCTGTAGATAGGTCGTTTGGACATTACTCCAAATTCCACTGACTCGTAAGGGTATACCTACCACACTAGCCGATAGATTGACATCCCACTGGCGGTAATGGACTGGTATGTCTGTTGGATAGTTTCCCTGTCTATCTCCGAGCTGCTGGGTCAGATTGGCAACCAGTGAATTCATTTCCCAACGTGGTGTCTTTTTTATTTTTCCTAGTTGAGTCATTTCCTCTTTGTATAGTTGAGTGAAAAGTTCAAATCGTTTTTTCTTTTCCACCTCTATCTTCTTTTGGAAGTGTTTGGATATATTCAGTGCGTTCAATGAGTCCAGTGCCTCACGTAAGGCTACTAGTTTCTGCTTCTGCATACTTTTCAGACTGTCAATGTTCTGCTTAGTGTTTTTGAATTGTTCCGATACCACGTGTATTTGCCCTATACATGCTTGACTCAGCACACAACACAGGTATACCAATAGTCTACATATTCTAGGATGGAACATAAAAAATACATAGTTAGAACTCTAGTAAAAAATAGCTTCATTGACACTAACAGTCAGACAGTTGCAGAGTTTTTTGTAGAAAAAAAATCACCAGACACATAAAAATCACCTTTTACAGAAACCATATACACAATGACTAGGTATATGTGTACAGGTATAAAGTATGTGTATTGTTCAGCTTCTTTTCGTCTAGTGAATTTTTAGCGGAATAAATCCTCATTCATTCCCTTATTTAATTGAATATCAAATACTTTACTTGCTGTAAATCTGTGTAAATTCTCTTAAAAAAATCTAGCAAATGAGTAAAGGATAGCGTGTGTCGAATATTCGCAATACTTTATTTAGTAAACGCATGAAAATATGTGAGTGGTCAGCTTGAGTGAAGCAGTAAAGTTGAACAGTTAAGAGCGTTTATTTTTTGAAGTGTAGTCAATAGGTAGTCTGCCTGTGCTAATCTGTGATAAAATCAGATTGTGAAAAATAGTATTAGAGTTACTTGTTGCGGATTTTTTAGACAACCTCAGCCCGATATTTTTTGGGGAAAAGGATTGGACATCTCCATTTTGTATGCAATCCATCCTTCAAAATTCTGGCAAAAAGCAGATACATACAAAAAAGAAGAAAACGGAAAAAACTACTTTTTGAATAAAAGACCCGATATAGTTCCTACATTTAGAGTCACTCAAAAATACAGGCAGAATTTGTATAAAACAAAAACCCACCTCTGCCTTCCCTTTTATACAGGTAACAGAAGTGGGTTTTCTAATACAAACCTATACTACACACAATCAGGTTGTATGATTGAATACAACTTATTTTGATTTAATAACCTTGATAGATTGTGTTAGTTTTCCAGACTGTGTGTGCAGAACATACATTCCAGAAGGAATTGTTTGGGGCAAAGCAATAGGTTTTCCTACTTGAATTTTTCCCTGAAAAACAAGGTTCCCTTTCATGTCTAACATACGTACCACTGCTTCTTTTATTTCTGGAGAAGAACTACCGATAGTCAGCCCGTTCTCCACTTCAAACGGATTTGGATATACAAAGAAGGTATTTTTATCTACCGTTTTCATTTCTATACTGTCTGATACAGGTACGGCCATTCGTTGTGCATTTCCATTTCCGCAATCTATCGTAACCCATTCTGGATCAACTACTTCCGTATTTATATTGCTTCCCAGAAAACCGCTATTATTATTCATAGATTTGTCGCCCAGTACCTGTCCTGTTCCTTCTTCCATCGTCCAATAGCCCACCAGTCCTGTCTGAGTTCCCACCAACGATTTGTTTATTGTGGCAATTACCTGAGCTTGTGTGCGTGCCAGGTTCCAAAGGCGAATCTCTCCTATTTCTCCTAGATAGTTTTTACCTACTTGAATAGAGCCTGTGACATCTACACTAGATGTATGTGAAAAAGAAACGCCTTTGACTCCATCTACATACATGGTAACCTGACCAGCGTTTTTGACCACACTTATGTAGTGGCATGCATTATCCAAGAGTGTGTTTCCACTTGTGTTGATATATGCCTTGTTTCCACCTAATTTGACATACACCTTACCAAAATCAGAACTATTCTCAAAATTTACATACCCGATGGTGATGCCATTTTCATTGGCTCCAGTTTTGGAGAATATAATAGGAGTAGTGATATCATTTACCGCATTGACTTTCACAGCCATTTCAAGTGTAAAATCTCCTGTACCAAAATTATAGCTGGGATGTGATGCAATCAATGATGTTTTGTCCAAAGTGGTAAATAATAGCCCCATGTTCTCGGGAGTAATGGTAATGGTTTTGATCACAGTAGCTACTTTTCCGTCAGCAGTCTGGATGGTATGGGTTATTTGATAGGTACCCGCCGTAGAAAAGGTATATGTCAGCAGAGAAGAATGATTTGCCAGCATCTGATTATTGTTCTCTCCTACGCTCCAGAAATGAATGTCGCCTGCCTCGTTCCGAACGGCGGTAAAGACCACAGGCACTCCTTGTTTACTGGTCTGAGAAGACAGGGTAAAATCAGCATTGGGAGCCTCACATCCACAGGAAGTACCTATAAAGTGTACGCGAATAGGATCGGTAGGCCGTGTCTGTGTTCCACCTGTTGTGTAGAATGTGGTACTAGTTGCACCGGCAGATATAAAACAAGTATTGGTAGGTTTGCTGAGTACACGGAAAGGCAGACGAATAAAGTTAGAATAAACTGGATCACCATCTCCATCGCTTCCTAATACGTCTATTTTAGAAGCAAATGTCAATGTGGCACTAAACTGTCCGTTTACATTCTGTACATTGCTTAACACCGCTCCTGGTACTAACACATCTGATTGGGGAACAGCCAGAAAGCCCAGTTCAGATACATTATAACTGAAACTGAAGTCAATCTTGCTAACATTATACAGGGCTTGTTCATAAAAATTAAGTATACCCCTACATAAGCAAAATGAGTAAAAATTTTGCCTTACAGAACGTGTCGAAGTATGGTTAAAATAAGACTTTGATAAGTCCTGTGAGACAAAATCAAT
>JACCDR011541618.1_pt1 | contig 48241 bp, 36 predicted proteins | sample 7446431 | NCBI WGS metagenome assembly JACCDR01 (sample SAMN15323443, study PRJNA562643) | freshwater metagenome | isolation source: river surface water | place: USA:Blue River Watershed | collected 2017-08-17 | reverse complement strand
CTGCCGGAGTGAGAATTTGGCCTGCGCTATTGAGTTTCGCATAGGCTGAATAAGGCACCGGGCCGCCAACTGCGCCCCAAACATTTTGATCCCAGCGGTTTACGAAGGCATAACGCCTGCCGCTATCTCTGACCTGATGAGCGCCCACTAACGAAATACCGAACGTGTCTTCTTCGTTAACCCAGCTATACAAACCGGAAACTTCTGGCGTGACTTCGGCGTTATTGATAACGGTTGTATCATGCACAGCCTTCGCCGCTACGGCTGACTTGTTACCGGCATCAAGGGGTTTGATCGTTTTAATATCAACGGTCGCGCCCAAGCCACCCGTCACCAAATCCGCGCGTCCGGTTTTGTAAACACTGAGGCCGCTCACACTTTCAGATGCCAAGTTTGCAAAATCGAATGCTCGTGTTGCGTTATCTGCCACGGTGCCGTCATTTTTAACGGTTGGCATATAGCGACCATTAACTGTCACCATATTAAAACGCGCATCAATACCGCGCGCTGTAACTTCGGCGCCTTCGCCATTGTTACGGCTGATTGAAATGCCAGTAATGCGTTGCAAAGACTCCGCTAAGTTTTGATCTGGCATTTTGCCGATATCTTCGGCAGAGATCGCATCAACTACGCCACTGGAATCGCGCTTAATTTGTAAGGCATTTTCAGTAGCGGCCCGAATCCCCGTCACCAACACCTCTTCAACTGGCGGGTTGTCTTGTGCCATCGCTTGAGATGTCATAACGGTTACGGCAGCAATACTGGCCGCCAGCATTTTTTTCTTAAAGGTATAACGAGGAATTCCCATGGGACTCTCCATTGGTTGATGTCGTGAAGCCTGCTTTGATGGCTTAAAATTAAGCCGCAGTTTGTTGTGTGCTTACGCATGGGGGCGCATGAACAAGACAGGGACCGAACGCGTAAGCGAACGCTTAGATACATCGTAAAGCGTATTATTAATGTTTTTGCTTTCACCTTGCGGGGATGCCGCAAAAGTGGCCACACATTAGTACATTCGACTAGGTTACACAACAGGTGACAGCCGTAGAATTCGCCGCGACACCGTAATCAACGGAACTTTTGTGACAGATCACATTGGGCTCTATAGTGAAGAGGCAGCGGCAAACGTAAACGCTCATTTTTTAATCAACTTTATTGTGCAGACTGGTACAGTCAGGGTGAATCATGCAGTGCCTTTATCCAGAAATTCGATGCAACCAGACTTATCAACTGTCTGTCGATGCGATACACAGCCTGTACATTGAAGAAAGCGGCAACCCGGACGGCTTACCGGTTCTGTTCATTCACGGCGGCCCTGGCGCCGGTTGCAGCGCCAACGACCGCCGATTTTTTGACCCCAGCCAGTACCGCATTGTGTTGTTTGACCAGCGTGGAGCCGGCCACTCCGCGCCCCATGCTTGCCTCGAGGCCAACACCACCGCGCACTTAATTGACGACATAGAGCAGATTCGGCGCCATCTCGGCATTGATCGCTGGGTGTTATTTGGCGGCTCTTGGGGGTCGACGCTGGCGCTGGCCTATGCCGAGCAGCATCCCGCACAGGTTATGGGCTTGATTTTGCGGGGCATATTCTTGTGCCGAGAAGAGGATTTGACCTGGTTTTATCAACGCGGTGCCGATCGTATCTTCCCCGATTACTGGGCAGACTACTTAGCTCCTATCCCCGAAAACGAGCGGGATAACATGATGCTGGCCTATTACCAGCGCTTAACTGGCAGCAACCAGCTCGCCATGATGTCAGCGGCCAAGGCTTGGAGCCAATGGGAGGGGCGCTGCGCCACTCTAAGGCCCAACCCAGACGTGGTGCACCGATTTACGGAACCTCACCTCGCTTTGTCGCTTGCGCGCATCGAGGCGCATTATTTTGTTCATCAGGCGTTTATGCGGCCCAATCAGCTGATTGAAGACGCGGGCAAACTCGCCGGAATTCCGGGGGTTATTATTCACGGGCGCTACGACATGGTGTGCCCGCTCGACGGTGCCACTGCCTTGCACGCCGCATGGCCTGGCTCTGAGCTGCAGATCATTCGCGATGCCGGTCACTCGAGCCAAGAGCCGTCGGTTGCGGATGCGCTAGTCAAAGCGACGGACGCCATGGCAAAGCGCCTGCTCGGCAAGGGCGACTTACAGGGCTAGTCCGCGCGCGCTCCGAGAAATGCACTCTCAGAGAGAGCGTCACTCGCCAACCGCGAGAGGATCCTCGGCATGGCTCGCCAACCAGCGCCTCATATGGGCTTCGAGCTGGTCGACTCCGTCGCCCGAGAGGGTGGATAACAACTGGACTGTGACCAACTCCTGCAACTTGGCATCGCGAATGTAACGCTCAACCCCCATCAGTGTCGACTTGGCTGGCCCACGTTTGAGCTTGTCTGCTTTGGTCAGCACTAAATGCACTGGCTTTTGTCGAGCTGCGGCCCAGTCCAGCATGGACTGATCATAGGCTTGCAGTGGATGGCGGCAATCCATGAGCAACACCAACCCGACCAGCGTTTGCCGTTTTTCGAGATACTCGGACAAATGTCGCTGCCAGGCTTCTTTTTGGTGCTGCGGCACCTTGGCATAACCGTAACCGGGTAAATCCACAAGGCGCAGCTCAGCCGTACCTAGGCTGAAAAAGTTAATCAACTGAGTTCGCCCAGGGGTTTTACTGGTTCGCGCCAGCTTGTGATTGCCGGTTAACGCATTGATAGCACTCGACTTACCGGCGTTGGAGCGACCAGCAAAAGCGACCTCGCGGCCTGATTCCAGTGGGCACAGCGCCAGCGTGGGGGCGCTGATCAGGTATTGTGCTTGGCGAAAAGCCGGCGCCAAAGGCGCTGCATCAGGAACGGCATCAGGAGTTGTCATAATCGGGGGCGCATCCTCGCCAACCGGGATGCTTAGCGGGATGAGTTCTCTGTAAGGGGGGTATATAATGCCAGCCGCCCAAGCCAAGAGCCATAGCCAAGAATCTCAGCCGCCGCCGGTGTAGGCCGCCATGCGGCTTAGCAGCAGCTATGCTTGGCGGGGTACTATCTGGCAGATGCATTGGCTCATTGCGCGCTCGACTCACCACACTGAACCGGCTATTCCTCATGTGCTGTGTTGTCATGTGCTGTGAGAGGGTTTCATCTCAGGCTGGTATAGCGGTATTGGTGTTAATCATTGGCACCAAGGCGCCGTGACGGCATACGCGGCGGCTCAACCTCGGTTTAGTGAGCCCTGGTTTTGTTTATTAATCGATTGTTTTAACGCACTATTTTGTTTACACACTTTATTTGTTTACTTACATCGGCGCATACCTCCATGAAAGCACTTTTAAAAATCACCCTGCCTTGCAGTCTTTTTGTGTCTCTCTCAGCCGCCGCCGTCACCCCCTTGACGGGCGATGCAACCCGTGGCAAAACCCTGACCGCCGTCTGTTCTGCCTGCCACAATGCGGATGGCAACAGCGCCCTGCCCAGCTTCCCTAAGCTAGCGGGATTGGGTGAAAAATACCTACTCAAACAACTGCACGACATCAAAAGCGGCAACCGTGCAGTCGTCGAAATGACTGGGTTGCTCACCGAGATGAGCGAACAGGATCTCGCCGACATTGCCGCTTATTTCGCCGGTCAGTCGATGCAATTGTCGGGCGCCAAAGCCATGACGGTTCGCCTCAACAACGGCAGCGAAGTCGATAGTCTGGCGCTGGGCCAGAAGCTCTATATGGGCGGCAATGCCCGCGTAGGTACGCCCGCTTGTACAGGGTGCCATTCTCCCAGTGGCCAGGGTAATGCCCCGGCTGGGTATCCCCGCCTAGGCGGGCAGCATGCTGCTTATATTGAGAAACAACTGAAAGAGTTCCGAGCCGGCAACCGCAACAATGACGGCGAAGCCAAAACCATGCGCAGCGTGGCAGAGCGTTTGAGCGATGCCGAAATCACTGCCCTGGCAAACTACATTTCGGGCCTGCATTGATCGCTGTGTGGCCTGTCACAGCGTCTACCGCTTTGCGGAACTTCTGCGACAGGCCACCCTCTATGCCCCCAGCAACGCCTGTTCGCCCATTTGATTTGACTGACTGAAGGTTATCCCATGCGCATTTCTGCTCTTATCCTTGGTTTGGTGCTACCACTCTTCTCTTACGCCCAAGCCACTAACGCACAAGACGCTGCACCCGCAGCTAAAAAGACCTACGAAGAAGGCACCCACTATTCGGTGATTCCCGGGGCTACTAAACCGGCCAAATCGGATAAAGTCAAAATCACTGAAGTCTTTTGGTATGGCTGTGGTCACTGTTTTAAGTTTGAGGATGTGCTCCACCCCTGGTTAGCCACTAAGCCCGCATTTATCGAATTTACCCAGTCGCCCGCTATGTGGCTGCAAAGGCGCCCGGGTGTTCCGCAAGACATGATGTGGACTCATGCCAAGCTCTATTATGCCGCCAAAGCGGTGAATGCCCTCGACACCCTGCATAAAGCGTTTTTCGAAGCCATGCACAAAGAGCAGAAGCAATTGTTAACAGACGATGAAATCGCCGCTGTGGTGACGCGTGCCGGCCATGATGGCAAAAACTTTATCGGTGTGATGAATTCGTTTGCGGTAGCAGGCATGGTCAAACAAGCCGATGACCGCCAAAAAACTTACAAAATCACTGGGACACCGGAACTGGTCGTAGGCGATTATTACCATGTGAATGCCACCAAAGCCGGCGGTCAAAAAGAGATGCTGGACGTTGCGCTTTACTTGGCCGAAACTCTGAAAAAATAGCGGCTCGCTAGAGCGCTTGAAAACCCGCTGCTGCGGGTTTTTTTATACCCAGCGCGACCGCTTCGAGTGCTCAGTTAGAGGGCCTAACTAGTCGATGACGCTCACTCGTGGCCAGGACAAACTAAACACGGCGCCCCCCTCGGCACCGGCCGAGACATGCACCTCACCTTGGTGCCAGGTCATGACACGCTTGACGATCGCCAAGCCCAAACCAAAACCCCGCACACGCGAATTCGGCTCTGCATCCAGTCGCACAAAGGATTCAAAAATACGTGCGCGCTCAGATTCGGGAACACCCGGGCCATCGTCCCGTACCTGTAAACAATAACCCGTGTCGTCGCTACGCAAAGTGATCCATACCCGGGTCCGCGCAAACCGCAACGCATTTTGGATCACATTCAATACCGCACGCTCCATCAGATGCCACTCACAGGTCACCCAGGCGGGCGCTTCACAGTCAATCTCAATGGCGCAAAAACTCGGCGCATTCGCGGTTAAGCGCGCCACCAGCGTGTGCAATAGAGGCGCCATATCGCCGCGTTTTTGATCCAAAACGCCTTGATATTGCTCATAACCGGCATAGGTCAGCAGTTGTGTAATCAGACCATCCATTTCCTGGAGATCCTCCGCCATGCTCTGCAAACGGGGATGCGCTAAGCCGTCGGCATCAATAATCGCCAACGCAAACTTCATGCGGGCCAGAGGCGTTCGCAACTCGTGGCTGACGGCGTAGGTCATATCCTTATGACTGGCGAGCAGCCCCCTGATGCGCTCATTCATCCGATTAAATGCTGTGGCCAAATGGCGAACGGCCGAGCCTGGCGATACCGAAACCGCCTCGGGCACTAAGTCTTGCCCAAAACGCTGGGTGTAGCGCTCTAAACGCCTTAGATCGCGCATCAAAGGCCAGGCCCAGATCACAATCACCAAACCTAAAGCACCATAAAACAGGCCAAGAAAGACCCGGTAAAGCGACTGGTGCTTCACCTCCGCGGGCAAGGTCAGTCGCACTGTGCTGCCAGAGGGTAGCTGCTGATAAATTTCGCGCTCACCCGCCGCATTGTTGAGCACCACAAACGGCTGGCCAGCGAGATCGGCAACAAAGTCAGGGCCAGCGAGATCGCCAGGCCCAAACCAGTCCACCCGGCTGCTCAACAAGACTTGAGGCTGAGCGGAAAAGGATTTGCTCGCCACCAGCGCCAACAGCTCACGCTCTGGCAGGCTCAATACCGGCTCCGGGTTGAAGTGGTGCCAAAGCCGGTCAAGCCCCCACCCCATACCCAGCACACAGGCCGCCACTAACAGATACAGGCTCAAAAAAGCGCGATTCACGCCTTAACAGGCCTCTTTATTGAAGACATAACCACGTCCCCAAACGGTTTGGATAAGGCGGGGATTTTGTGGGTCATCGCCTATTTTTTTACGCAACTGGGATACCCGCACATCGATCGATCGATCCATGCCGTCGTATTCTCGGTGGTAAACCAATCGGAACAACGACTCCCGGCTCAATATTTGGCCGGCGGCCTGGGCTAGCATGGCCAGCAAATCAAATTCATGGGTCGAGAGTGTCAACAGCTGCCCATCCAGCATCACTTGGCGGGCATCAAACTGAATACGCATTCTGTTAAATGTCAGAACACGCGGCTCAACCTCGGCAGTCGGTGTGGCATAGCGGCGCAAGAGGGCGCGAATCCGAGCCAACAAGACCGCGGGCTCAACCGGCTTAATCACGTAATCATCAGCGCCATTTTCCAAACCAGCGATTTGATCCTGATCGCCGTCTTGGGCCGTAAGAATCAAAATAGGGCCGGCAAACTGTGGACGGATGCGCTCGCAAACGGCCAGTCCGTTAATATCTGGCAAGCCCAAATCCAAAATGACGAGTTCCGGCACAAAAGCCGCTAGCGTGGCTTGAACTCGCGCTCCCATCGTCTCGATCATCACCGCGTAACCACTGGCTTCCAAAAAAGTTTTCACAAGCTCGGCTAACCGACGATCATCCTCGACCAGTAATAAACGCGTCGGCTGATGGCTAAGTGGCGTACCAGCTGCTTTTAATTCAGTATCAATTGCCATCGGTCATCCTTTAAAAAAACGCCCACGCATTGCGACGCGCGCGCCTGTAGGCTGCAGACTGGCGAGTCACCTCCAGTGTTTGATGCGCGACAACCGCTTGAGTTTCGACCGAGCGCAAGGTGAGATCGAGCGTCACGGCCGTTTCCAACCAGATCTGTGCCGTTGCCGCACGCTCAGCCGTCCAACAGACTAAAGGCGCCTCTTGGTCTTGGCGATACAGGCACAAAGACTGCGCCTCAGTTGAGTGCCACTGCACATCCAGCATCAGCCGACATAAGGATTCTGACGCGTTATACACACAGACACGCGGCTTGATCGCCCAAGTCAGGGTGGCGCCCTCTGCCTCAGCGCGCTTGCCACATAACAGGATGCAGAAGAGCGCAATGGCAGCCCACCAGATATGGCAACGCACGCAGGCGCCGAGCATCGAAAAGGGTGTTTGATTAAAAATGGTACACCCCCGCCACAAACAGGGTTGTTACCGCCTCAGCGTCAACAATCGGACTCTGTTCTATGGTCTCATCTAGCCATTTATAACTGGCAAGCGCCCGCAAGGACCAATGCTCAGACAGGCGGTAATCCCACTCGGATTTGACAAACCAATGGGTTCCCGCCCCAGGATGAAAAGCCTCGCCCGTCGCTGACTCCGCCTCCGTCAGCCCGTAAAAATAATCGCGTTTTTTAGCACTTTGCCAAATGGGTCCAGCGCTCAGGTCCCACCGCCATTTGCCATAGCGCAGCGGCAGGGTGACGGCACCACGAATTTTTTGCCCATCATGAACACCCGTCACATCCTGTAAAAACTGAATTTGAAGGTCGTAATAAGCGGAAATAAAGCTGTACTCAAGCCCCGAAAAAAAGGCAAGGCGCCTTTTACGTAAGTTAAAGGGCTGAGGCTCTGTCTGCCCTTCGGACGTTCCTAGGCGAATGCCCTTGTCGTCTTTAAACCCAATACTGATGTTATTGTGGTCGGGTGAAGACTCGTTGGCGTCAGAAAACGCATAATCCTCAAAAAACGTCTGCTCAAAACCGGGAGTTAAGATAATCGCATTAACTTGATGGGCTTCAGATTCTGTCAGGGTGTAACCCAGGTCGTAATTGTCGATAAAAAAGCGCTTGCCGTAGTACTGCACCTTGGGCACAACAAAAAACTGGTTGTTGGGCTGGCCTATAACCGGGTTAGTGCGAAAACCGTAGCCCAAACTGACTTCAAAACGCCAAGTGCCAATTTCGACACAGTCGACGGCACAGGGCTCCCCCAGCGCAGCCGAGCCTGCCGACTGGGTGGGTTCGGCTGTTGCGGGCGCCACCCCAACCCACAACAGCCAGCCCGTCGCGACAAACAACACCAACGCTACCCAGCATCGACGTAATTCGGAGATTTGTACTCGTGGCTTGTGTAGACAGGTCAACACAGGTCGCCCTCAAGAAAGCAAAACGCCAGTTTGCCAGCCAAGGTGAAAAATGTCCGTTAAAAATTGTACAAAATCCCTCGCCACTTATGTGAAGATGCCGATGGAGTGTGAAGATACCGATGGAGCATCAGATTCCAGCCCGAAAGCTCAGACTTTTGCCATTTTTGCGTTTGATAACAGATTCCTATGAGTGATCAGTCTCCTTGTCTCACCTGCGGTGCCTGCTGTGGGTTTTTTCGTGTCTCGTTTTATTGGGGTGAGTGCGAAAGCGCTGGCGGTTACGTCCCCGACGCCCTTACAGTCCCCCTGTCACCGCACCGTGCATGCATGGCAGGAACTGAGCGCAACCCCGTACGCTGCTCGGCACTGGCTGGCGAGATAGGCGCCGCGGTGAGTTGCACTATTTATGAAAATCGGCCTAGCCCATGCCGCGAGTTTAGTGTCCACGGTGAGCAGGGGCCTAATGAGGATTGCAATCGAGCGCGTGCGCTTTATGGTTTGGAGCCACTGCTCTAAGAGGGGATGGCGCAAGAGGGAATTGGACGCCTAACCGCGCGCAACGACCGCATGACATGCCTAGCCATCACTAGCCACCAAATACAGAGCCCAGCCGCTTACCTTTTAAGAAGCCCATCAAGCCCTTAGCGGTATTGCGCTTGACGTATTGATCACAAATCCCGAGCACATCTACTGAATAAGCACCCGGTTCTAAATCGTGGACGATTTCGATCCACTCAGTGGTCTGGGGGCTCGCCTTGCCCGCATCGATTTTGACCTGTTTTTGTTTATCGTCAGCCGCCATATCCAAGTAAATCGGCTCGTCCAATAGCCGCTTGTGTGGGTCCATGACCACCATAATATGGGGCTTCAATCGGCGCTCAAAGTTCTGCTCAACCACAACCGCGACCTCGCCCGTGTTCAGCTCCACCAAGGTACCTGTGGGGTAGAGGCCAATAGCGCGGATGAACTCGATGACCAGATCGCCGTGAAAGAGGGTATCGCGCCCATCATACAAAGCGGCGACAGCTTTCGACGGAGACAAGGGTAAACTCTGTCCCCGTGGTTGAGTGATTTCATCGTAATAGGTGACGATCGCAGCAGCGCGACCCAGCAGAGGGATCTTGTCACCGCGCAAATGCTGTGGAAAACCGGACCCGTTTAATCGCTCCTGGTGGGTGTGGACAACTGAAATCACTCGACTTGGTACATTGGGAGTGCGCTGCAATATCGCCACACCCAACTCCACAAAGCGCTCATAATCGGCCTGCTCCGCTGCGCTGCGCTGCGCTTTAAACAGCAGCGATTCCGCTATCTGGGTTTTGCCAACATCCTTCAGCAATAACCCCATTGCCAGCATTTCCAGCTCCAGGCGCGGCATACCGAGATGGCGCCCCAGTAAGATTCCCCACACAGCGCAACGCAGCGCATGACCATAAAGGTGTTCATCCATTTTTTTGACGCGGGTGAGCCACGTAAAGGCATCCGGACACCGCAACACACTGCCGACCATGGCCGTCGCCGCACGTTTTGTCTCAAGCAAGGCGGCGCCTGCATCCTGCTGAAGGGAGTGCATCACATCAATGACCGCAGTGTAAACCTGCTGGTGCAGCTCGCGCGCTTCAATCAACCCCTGCTCAAGGGTCGCCACCACCGGGTAGGTGTTGTAATTTGGCTTAAGGGGCGGCATGTCCATGACTTTTTCTTTGGCGTCACTGCGCTTGGAGAGCGGTTTCGCCGCAGGCTCTAGGGTTCGCAAACTGGCTTTGACGGGTTTAGCGCCTTTTAAAATATCAATGTAAATAAACTTACAGTGCGACTTGAGGGTGTTGATTTCGCTCAAATCACGCACATAAAATCCCTGCAAGGGGAAGGGTGTTTGTGTCCAAGGACGATCCAAACCGGAAACAAACATCCCGAGGGTGACCTCATTGACGTCAATTTTGATTTGTTTAACACCCACAGATTTCCCCTTTAGTGCCTTAAAAACAGTGCCTTAAAATACAGTGCCTTAAAAACAACGTGGTCGCCGTGCTGCCGTCAGAACAATGCCGCCGCCAAAAGACCTCACCACGGCTGCTTGGGGCAGAAAGTGGGCGCCATTTATGGCAAAAGCACTGCACTGATGAACATGGATTGATAGAGCGATTTGAACAACCGAACAGGGCGATAATTAGATCGCGCGTCCTGTATTTGGGGCAATTTCTCATACCAGAGAAGCAAAAACAACGCATGCACAAAAGAAAAAGCCACGGTTTAGCACTAAATCGTGGCTTGGATAATACGACCTGCTTATTTTTTAAGCAATAGCTGTTGATCAGCTCACAATTTGGCGATCAGCGGGCTTGGTGATAAGGGGTTGAGAGTTCGTGCACAGCCTCAATGAATGCGCCCGCACATTCTGGCGTGACGTCCGGGGTTATGCCGTGCCCCAAATTGAAGACATGGCCTGGCCCACTGCCATATTGCGCCAAAAGCTCGGCCACCTCCTCGCGGATACGCGCAGGTGTTGCGTAGAGCACGGCCGGGTCCATATTGCCTTGCAATGCGACTTTGTCACCAACCCGTGCTCGCGCTTCTGAAAGGGAGCTAGTCCAATCCAAACCCAGCGCCTCAGCACCGGTTTCAGCCATGGCTTCCAGCCACTGACCGCCGCCTTTGGTGAAGAGAATGACGGGCACCCGGCGACCTTCATGCTCCCGAATCAAGCCATTCACAATGCGCTGCATCGGTTCCAGTGAAAAAGTCCGATAGGCTTGGTGGGAGAGGGCTCCTCCCCAGGAATCAAAAATTTGCACCGCTTGCGCACCGGCCAAAATCTGTTCATTGAGATAGGCTGTGACAGAGGCCACCAGCTTATCTAAGAGCGCGTGCATTAAGCCCGGGTTGTTATACGCCATGGTCTTGGCGGCACGAAAATCTTTGCTGGATCCGCCTTCAACCATATAGGTCGCGAGAGTCCAGGGGCTGCCAGAGAAGCCAATCAAGGGCACCCGACCATGGAGTTCGCGACGAATCAACCGTACCGCATCCAGCACATAGGGAAGATCTGCCGGTGTATTGACGACTGGCAAAGCCTCGACGTCTGCCGCAGTGGTCACGGTTTTTTGAAAACGTGGGCCTTCGCCCGTTTCAAAATAGAGACCTAAGCCCATGGCATCCGGGATAGTGAGGATGTCGGAAAACAAAATCGCAGCATCCAAGGGATAACGCGCCAGTGGCTGCAGAGTGACTTCACACGCGAGATCAGGTTGCGTGCACAAGCCCATGAAGTTGCCCGCTTTGGCGCGGGTGGCGCGGTATTCGGGCAAATAGCGGCCCGCTTGACGCATCATCCAGACAGGAGTTCTATCCACGGGTTGACGAAGCAGAGCGCGCAAAAAACGGTCGTTTGCGAGTGGGGGACTGTGAGTCATGCCTTTACCTGATTTTAATGGCTAACGATAAAAAAGAGGCTGCGCACAGCTGTTCAGAACAGTGGCCGATTGCCGACACGGCAATACTCGGGTACCCAGCCTGATAAGCGTGGCATAAAAAAGCCGGCTTTGGCCGGCTTTTGATCACACCTCGAGGTAATCCAATATCCCTTCGGCGGCCTCGCGACCTTCCCAAATGGCAGTTACCACCAAATCAGAGCCGCGCACCATATCGCCACCGGCAAAGACTTTGGGGTTGCTGGTTTGAAATTTGAACGTTTGCTTTTCAGGTGCGAGCACTGTGTCGCGCTCGGTCAGAGTAATGCCGTGGTCCGCCATCCAAGGCGCGGGATTAGGCCTAAAGCCAAAGGCAATCAAGACCACATCGGCAGGCAAAATTTCTTCGCTGCCCGGAATCACTTCCGGCACTCTGCGACCACGCGCATCGGGTTCACCCAAGCGAGTCGTTACGACTTTCACGCCTGTCACTTTGCCGTCGCCAAGGATTTCAACCGGCTGACGATTAAACAAAAAGTTAACGCCCTCTTCGCGAGCATTTTGCACCTCACGTTTTGACCCGGGCATATTCTCCTCATCGCGGCGATAGGCGCAGGTGACTTGGCTTGCGCCCTGCCGGATGGAGGTGCGATTGCAGTCCATGGCCGTATCACCACCGCCCAGCACCACAACACGCTGACCCTTGACGCTGATGAAATCACTGGCGTTTTTTTCAAAGCCGAGGTTGCGATTCACGTTGGAAACCAAGAAGGGCAACGCATCAAAGACACCGGCTTTGTCTTCGCCCGGAAAGCCGCCTTTCATATAGGTATAGGTACCCATCCCCATGAAAACGGCGTCAAATTCTGCCAACAACTGCTTAAAATCGACATCTTTGCCCACTTCGGTATTCAAACGAAATTCGACGCCCATACCCTCAAAAATGTCACGTCGACGGCTCATGACGCTTTTTTCGAGCTTGAACTCCGGGATGCCGAAAGTCAGCAAGCCGCCAATTTCCGGGTATTTATCAAAGACCACCGGCGTAACACCGTTGCGCACCAGCACATCCGCACAGCCTAAACCAGCCGGCCCGGCACCGATAACTGCAACACGCTTACCCGTCGGCACCACCTTGGACATGTCTGGCCGCCAGCCCATGGCAAAAGCTGTGTCGGTGATGTACTTCTCGGCATTGCCAATTGTCACAGCGCCAAAACCGTCGTTCAGGGTGCAAGCCCCTTCACACAGCCTATCTTGCGGGCAGACGCGCCCGCAAACTTCTGGCAAGGAGTTAGTCTGGTGGCTGAGTTCGGCCGCTTCAAAAATATTGCCCTCAGCGATCAGCTTCAACCAGTTCGGAATGAAGTTATGCACAGGGCATTTCCACTCGCAGTAAGGGTTGCCGCATTCGAGGCAACGATGTGACTGCTCCTGCACCTGTGTTTCGGTGTAGGGTTGATAGATTTCGACAAACTCTGCCTTACGCACCTCAATCGGCTTTTTGGCAGGGTCCTGGCGTGTCACATCCAGAAATTGAAAGGTATTGTTTAAACGCTTGCCCATGATCTTTACCCCCGTTATTCCCCACGCACGCCCAAGCTGGTGAGCAAGCTCTGCAAACTGGCCGCCTTGGGTTTAACCAACCAGAAGCGGCCTATGAGTTGGTCAAATTGATTCAGTATGCGCTGCCCCCAGAGGCTTTCTGTTTCTTGCACAAACGCTTTAACGATGCCCCGCAAATGATGACGATGAGCTTCCAGCGCTTCGGTGTTGATGCGCACTATATCGACTAACTCGTGGTTGTAACGGTCAACAAATTCATTGTTTTCGTCGAGTACATAGGCAAATCCGCCCGTCATACCGGCACCAAAATTGAGGCCCGTTTTACCGAGGACCGTCACAACACCGCCGGTCATGTATTCACAGCAGTGATCGCCAGCGCCTTCTACTACCGCAAAAGCGCCCGAGTTGCGAACGGCAAACCGCTCACCGGCGCAGCCGGCGGCATAGAGCTGCCCACCTGTAGCGCCATATAAACAGGTATTGCCGATGATGCTGGTCTGCTGCGACGCAAAGGTCGACCCTTTCGGCGGGCGAACGACCAACTTGCCGCCTGCCATGCCCTTACCGACATAATCGTTTGCATCGCCCTCGAGCAACAGGTGCAAGCCGCCCGCGTTCCAAACACCAAAGCTTTGGCCGGCAATCCCCTTGAGATGCAGCGTAATCGGCGCCGATTCCATGCCGAGGTTGCCGTAACGCTTGGCGATTTCACCGCTCAAGCGAGCACCGATAGAGCGATCACAGTTGGTGATGGTGAACTCAAAATCGCCACCGGTTTTGGCATCGATCGCGGGCAACACGGCCGCTACCATACGTTCGGCGGTTAGGCCTTCATCAAAGGGTTTGTTGCGCGACACCTGGCAGAATTGTGGCTTGCTTTGAATCAACGCATCGGTGTACAGAATGGGTGACAGGTCTAGCCTGGCTTGCTTGGCGGTAATGCCATCAATGGCCTCGAGCAGATCCACGCGACCGATCAAATCCTGAATATGGCGCACACCGAGGCGAGCCATCCACTCGCGAGTTTCCTCCGCGATAAAGCGGAAGAAATTCATCACCATCTGCACAGTGCCGATGTAATGATCTTTCCGCAATTTGTCTTGCTGGGTCGCGACACCGGTTGCGCAGTTATTTAAGTGGCAAATGCGCAAATACTTGCACCCGAGCGCCACCATGGGCGCTGTGCCAAAACCAAAACTTTCGGCCCCTAAAATAGCCGCTTTCACCACATCCAAGCCCGTTTTCAAGCCACCATCCGTTTGAACGCGCACTTTATCGCGCAGGTCATTGGCACAGAGCGTTTGGTGGGTCTCCGATAACCCCAGCTCCCAAGGCGAGCCAGCATGCATGATGGACGTGAGTGGGCTGGCAGCGGTGCCACCGTCATAGCCGGAAATCGTAATCAAGTCGGCATAGGCTTTGGCCACACCAGCGGCAATGGTGCCGACACCTGGGCGCGATACCAGCTTCACCGACACCAACGCAGATGGGTTGACCTGCTTCAAGTCATAAATCAGTTGAGCCAAGTCCTCGATAGAGTAAATATCGTGGTGTGGTGGCGGCGAAATCAGGGTGACGCCGGGCACAGAGTAGCGCAGGCGAGCAATCAGATCATTGACCTTGCCACCCGGCAGCTGACCACCCTCACCGGGCTTGGCACCTTGCGCCACCTTAATTTGCAGAACTTCGGCATTGACGAGGTAGGCAGGCGTGACACCGAAACGGCCTGAGGCCACTTGTTTAATTTTGGAGTTTTTGACCGTGCCGTAACGGGCAGGATCTTCGCCACCTTCACCACTGTTGGAGCGGCCACCCAAGGTATTCATGGCTTCAGCCAAGGCCTCGTGCGCCTCAGGCGAAAGCGCCCCCAGAGACATACCGGCGGAATCAAACCGTTTAAAGAGCTGTTCGATCGGCTCAACGTCGGCAAGCGGTACTGGCTTGAGATTGGGTTTTATCACCAGTAGATCGCGTAGGGTCGCGACAGGTCGAGTGTTGACCAGCTGGGCATAGTCGCGCCAAGCGGCATAGTCACCCGATTGCACCGCCGCATGCAGCGCCTGCACAACATCCGGGTTGAAGGCGTGGTATTCCTGCCCATGAACATATTTGAGGTTGCCACCTTGCGTAATGGGCTTGCGAGCCTTCCAGGCGGCTTGCGCCAAAATGATCTGGTCTTTTTCCAAATCTTCGAAATTAGCGCCCTCAATGCGACTGGGCGTCCCATCAAAGCAGAGCTTGACCACTTCGCTATGTAATCCAATAGCTTCAAATAGCTGAGCACCCCGGTAAGACGCCACCGTCGAAATACCCATTTTGGACAGAATCTTTAAGAGCCCTTTATTGATACCTTTGCGGTAGTTTTTATAGGCTGCGTCCACGCTCAGTAAGAGGTCACCAGCAGCAATCAGCGTATTGATGACGTAATAGCTGAGGTAAGGGTAAACGGCTGTAGCGCCATAACCGATCAGAGTGGCGATCTGGTGGGGATCGCGTGCCGTGCCGGTTTTGACCACTATATTGGCATCACAGCGCAGACCTTTTTGGGTCAAGCGCTGGTGCACAGCGCCGGTCGCCAAGAGCGCATGAATCGGCAGAAGGCCTTCTTTTAAACCAGAATCACTCAAAATAATAATGCAGTTACCCTGGCGCACATCCGCCTCGATAGTGTCCACCAACTCTTCGAGCGCAGTCTTCAAGCTCTTCTCCTGAGGAGAATAGAGCAGGCTGTAGACTTTCAGCGGATAGCGGCTGGGGTCGACTTTTTTCAGCGCGCGGTACTTTTTGGGCGACAGCACCGGGCTGTCCAGAATGATGCGCTGCGCATGGCTCTCGGTTTCCTCGAACACATTCAGCTCTCGACCCAAGCAGGTCTCGAGAGACATCACTATGGCTTCACGTAGCGGGTCAATAGGTGGGTTAGTGACCTGCGCAAATTGTTGCCGAAAAAAATCATAAAGAGGGCGCTGCGTCTGCGATAAAACGGCCATGGGGGTATCGTCACCCATGGAGCCAACCGCTTCCTGACCACCTTCAGCCAGGGCGCGCAGCACCAGGTCACACTCTTCAAAGGTGACACGGTTCATTTTCATGTAGACCTTGACCTCGTCATCGCTCAGCTGTTTTTCAGCTTTGTCGGCAACGAGAGTCGACTCTATGCGCGTCGCTTGGGAATTTAACCAATCGCGATAGGGTTTGGACGCCTTCAGTTGGCGGTCAATGTCTTCGGTGTGTAACAGCTGGCCTGTTGCCGTATCGACCGACAACATTTGACCTGGGCCTAGACGGCCTTTGGCGACCACGTCTTCAGGCTTGTAACCGTGCACGCCGACTTCAGACGCAACTGTGATGAAATCATCGCGCGTGATGACCCAGCGGGATGGGCGCAAGCCATTGCGATCCAGCGTACAGACGGCATAACGGCCATCGGTAATCACCAAACCCGCAGGGCCATCCCAGGGCTCAATGTGCATAGAGTTGTATTCGTAAAAGGCCTTGAGATCCTGATCCATGGTTTCGACATTTTGCCAGGCCGGCGGCACCAGCATGCGCACAGCGCGATGCAGCTCCATACCGCCTGTGGTCAGAACTTCGAGCATGTTATCCAGGCTGGAAGAATCCGAGCCGGTACGATTGACGAGCGGCGCCAAGGATTGTGGGTCCGGCAGTAATGCCGTTTGAAACTTAGGCGTTCGCGCCAGCGCCCAATTGCGGTTGCCGACGATAGTGTTGATCTCGCCATTGTGAGCCAATAAACGAAATGGCTGCGCCAAAGGCCAACGCGGCAGCGTATTGGTCGAAAAACGCTGGTGAAAAACACAAATCGCTGTTTCCAAGCGCGGGTCGTTCAAATCGGGGAAGTAGCGCGGCAAGTCCACCGGCATCATCAACCCTTTGTAAGACAACACCCGTGTACTCAGGCTGGCAATGTAAAAATCCGCATCATCAAGCAAGGCGTTTTCAATGCGGCGACGCACGCCAAACAGCTTCGCACTGAATGCCTGGTCATCTTCACCGTCTGCGTTGATAAACAGGTGAAAAAAGTCCGGCTCACTGGCTTTGGCAATGGGGCCCAAACAATCAGCCTGCGTCGGCAGCTGGCGCCAGCCGATCGCCGTCATGCCGACATCAGCTAACAGCCGGGTAATGGTGGCCTTGGCCGCTGCCGCACGCTCGGCATCTTTGCTCAACATCAGTGCGCCCACGGCATAAAGTGGTGCCAAATTCATACCGGCATCCGTTTTTGCCACCTGGCGCAGGAAGCTGTCGGGCTTTTGAATCAAGAGGCCGCAACCGTCACCGGTTTTGCCGTCAGCGGCAATACCGCCACGGTGCGTCATGCAGGTCAAAGACTCAATGGCGGTTGTCAGCAACCGGTGGCTGGTTTCGCCCTTTAGGTGGGCGATCAAACCAAAACCACAGTTATCTTTGAATTCATCTAACCGGTACAGGCCAGTATTCATAAGCGGATTCACTTCATTCATCAAGTTAACGGTCGCGCCGAACCACCCTTGCAGTAAGTTCAAGGGCGCCCGCGACTATACGCAAGCAGGGAAAGCAAAGGGCAATGCGACTTTCGGGCCAAGCTCACAAAAACACAGGGCCCCCACCAGAGACAAAAAAGCCCCTAGGAGGTAGGGGCTTGCCGAATAAATGGCGCTGAATGGTACCGATAAAGGCTCGTCATGGCAAGCCAACCCCGATTAAGGTGACGGATAGAAAGCGCAGGTGCCAAGGCTATTGCGACTGCTGCTGCTTGGCGGTGATCTCAAGCTTTACAGCATTGATACTCTTAGGCCAGGGCCCGGCTTGTAATTGCCCAGCTGGCAGATTGCGAACAGCGGCAGCGGCGGCATTTTTGTCGGCATAATAGCCCTCGACCACCACAAACCACTGTTTACCTGCGCGCAGAGTGCGGTAGATCTTCAGATTGCGCCGGTTGGGTTGACTCGCAACGAACTGCTGCAAGGCCGACTGTGAATTGGCCGCCATGATTTGCAGTACAAAACCCCCGTCGCGCATTTTCAGCAGCGCGGCTTCATCTGCTGACAGGCTCAGGCTCTGAACGGCTTGGGCAACTTTAGGCGTGGCGGGCAATGGGGGCCTTGTCGGTGTTTTGGTGCTTGCGACAGGCGCGCTCGGGTGCTGAGTAACACCGCCAAGTGGCTGCGTCACAGCCGCGCCTGGCGCCTGGCTTGATGCAGCCCCCCCGGACGATGACTGACTTGGCATGGAGTGCGCACTGAGCGCCCTCTCACTGCTGGCAGCGCCGTCTGCCGCATGACTCCGAATCAGCGTGTTGTTGGTCATTAGCGTATCGTTGTTAACGAGAGTATCGCTATTAACGGGGGAATTGTTGTTGGCGAGAGGATTGGTGTTAACGAGAGGATTGTTGTTGGCGAGGGAATTATTCGTGTTGGAGGCAGCGATGTGGGCGAGGTTAGGGTTGCTCATCACGGCGGCGCCGGACGACGACACTGTCGCGGCGACCGAAGACTCGCTACTGCTGGCCGGGAAGGTGAAAACGGGCGCAGGGGCCGAAGAGGGGCTGCTCTGGCGCAGCCAGTAGCCCACAAGAAGCACAGCCGCCAACAACAGAATCGCGACTATATGCCAAAGCGGAAAACCTTGGCGTGTTAAACGGGATTGACGCGCTTGCATATCGTCATAGGCCAGCTGAGCCAATTGCAGCATATCGCCAGGACGTCCCTGGGATTCATTCCAGAGCGCGGCCACCAGATCTTCATCAAACGGAAAGGGTTGCCCGGATGTGGCACCGAATTCTTCAACCAGCAATACGCGCGATTCCGCTAACGAAAAGGGCGGCAAAAGACTGTCGCGCACCTCAACGTCCACCAAGTGAAGCGCGTCCAAACGCTGAGCTGTGCCGGGCGCCCCAACCAATATGAGCGCCAAGCCATAGTCCGTCGAGTCAGACCCTTGAAACAAGCTGGCGAGAGCCCCCAAGGCCTGATCTTCCAAGTGGTGGGCATCATCCATAATCAAAATTTTACGCTTGGCTTCTCGCTTTAAATTGGCGTCCAACTGCCTAAGGCTCATGATGGCCTGGCCAATCGACTGAACCCCACTCAGCGGCAACAAGAGCGCCGATTGAATGCATTCAAACACCTGAGTCGTCGGCAGCCCGGCGGGTAAGGCTAATACCTCAGTGGTCGCCTCCTTGGGTAATAATCCGTGCAGGTAATGTGCAAATACCGTCTTGCCAGCGCCACGGTCGCCTTCGACAACCTGTAAGCCTCCCGAGAATTGCGCCAGATGCGCCAACTGTTTCGCGACACCTTCCCACAATGGCGTGGTCACAAAACATTCCCCGCCTGCGAAGGGCCTGATGCTTGAGGGGTTCGCCATAAAAGCCTCGCCTACCGCTATTGCGTGTTGAGTTTATTGTGTGTTGAGTTGACCCAAGCGCGCTAATTGTTCATTGAATTGGTGGTGGTCGAAGTCATCCGTCACCACGGCCTGCCCTAGGCTTTTGAGTAGAACCAAGCGCAATCGACCCTCTTGGACTTTTTTATCAACGGCCATGCCTTGGCGAAAATCCTCGCCACACATATTGCCAGGTGGCTGGGTAGGCAGATTTGCACGCCGTAAAATGGCCGACACCCGCTCGACAGCGTCTGCGGTAATCCAACCCATTTTCTGCGATAACTCTGCCGCCATCTGCATTCCAACAGCAACAGCCTCGCCGTGTAACCAAGCACCGTAACCCTGGTGCGTTTCAATCGCGTGGCCATAGGTGTGGCCAAAATTTAATAGGGCGCGGGCACCACTCTCTTTTTCATCGCTCGCCACGATACGGGCTTTAATTTCACAACTCGTTTTGATCGCGTAGCTTAATGCCTCGGTATCTTTAGCCAAGAGGTCGTCCATGTGCTGCTCAAGCCAGGTTAAAAAGACCGGGTCATCAATCAAGCCGTATTTGATGATTTCCGCCAAACCCGCTGATAATTCACGCGCCGGCAAGGTCGCCATGACGCGAGTGTCGATAATGACCGCTTTAGGCTGATAAAAAGCCCCGATCATATTTTTACCTAGCGGGTGATTGACGCCAGTTTTGCCCCCAACGGAGGAGTCTACCTGTGACAGCAGCGTGGTAGGGACCTGGATAAACTCGACGCCGCGCTGGTAGGCTGAAGCCGCAAAGCCCGTCATATCCCCCACTACGCCGCCACCTAACGCCAACAGACAGGCACTTCGGTCAAATCGGTGCTCAAGCAGCGCAGTAAAAATGTCGTTGAGGTGATTCAGTTCTTTGAATTGCTCCCCATCGGGCAGCGCAAACAATTCCAATTTGCTGGGTGGACGCGCCAGAGTAGAGAGTGTTTTTTGGAGTGTCGGCCACCAAAGTGCTGCCACTGTCGTGTTCGAAACCACCAACACTTGACGCGACCCTAACAAGCCCTCCCAGAGCGCGGGAGTCTCGAGCAAGCCTTGGCCAATATAAATTGGATAGGTTCGCTCGCCTAAATCGACCTCTAAGGTGGCATACATACTGACTTCTACCTTCCAAAAAGTCAGCAATCCTAAGGGTTCTATTGAGGGTATGGCAAGAAGCGGGCAACAAAGGTGGCTGATAAGATGCCTTCACCCACTGAGGCTGCAAACCTCTAGTAGCTGACAAATCTGCTGAACTACGCCTTTTGCCCCACGCGCATCCGTCACCACCGTGTAGTGTGCAACCTCTTTATACAGTGGGGCTCGCTCTGCGGCGAGGGCTGCAATGCGGGCTTTAGGGTCGGCCACTTGCAGCAGAGGGCGTTTCTTATCTTTGCCGGTTCGGCTAATCAGCTGCTCAATTGATGCCTGCAAATAAAACACCTTTCCCAGCTGCCGTAACAACGGAATATTCGCCGGCTGAGTCACTATGCCACCGCCGGTGGCCACAACCAAAGGTGTGGACTCTTGCAGTAAATCTTGCAATATCGCTGTTTCCCGCTGTCGAAACCCAGCCTCTCCCTCCACATCAAAAATCCACGGAATATCCGCACCCGATCGCTCTTCAATGACAGCGTCAGTATCCACAAAGGGCAAGCGTAAACGGGAGGCTAAAAGCCTCCCGACGGTGGACTTCCCGGCGCCCATAGGGCCAACCAGGACAATGCTACTCTCAAACATTATTTGGTAACGGTGTTGGTCATGATGCGAGGGGTGATGAAGATGATTAATTCTTTCTTCGAATCGCGATTCACATCTTTTCGGAATAAACGCCCAATGAGAGGAATATCACCTAAAAGAGGAACCTTAGACTGACCTTTCACATTTTCAGTTTGAAAAATACCCCCCAACACGACGGTTTCACCATCTCCCACCAAGACTTGGGTGTTCAACTCTGTCACATCAATGGCCGGCACACCTTCTGTTGTTATTTCACTCACAGAATCCTGATTGACCTTTAAATCCATAATGATGTTGTCATCAGGCGTTATTTGTGGGGTTACTTGAAGTTTTAAGACGGCCTCTTTAAACGCCACAGTTGCAGCACCGCTTGCAGAGGCCTCCCGATAGGGAATTTCGGTACCGCTTTCTATAGACGCAGGCTGCTTGTCGCCTGTGATAACCTTGGGTTGGCTGACTAACTCAGAAAACCCAGCCTCCTCAAGTGCTGACAATTCAAGCGCCAAATGTAAATCTCGACCAGAAATGATACTCCAAGCGATATTCCCAAAAGGTTGCTCAACACCTAGATTGACCGTTCGCGAACTATCCTCACCGATAGATTTACCTTCATTATCCGTAATCCGGAAGGCACCGCCCTCACCTTCGTTATCAAAAAAGTCATCTATTTTACCACTGTAATTGTGAAGGGCCTGATCGCGCCGAGCGACAGTTTCACCAGCAAAATTCATGCGGGCACCCAGCTCTTTTCTAAAATCATTATTCGCAATCACAATGCGCGCTTCGATCATAACTTGCCGAATCGGGATATCGACTTGGTCGATCACCTTACGAAAGGCGACGATTTTTTCTTCGGTATCGGTCAAAATAATGGAATTGGTTCGCTCATCAACGATGGCGTGACCTCTGTCAGACAAAATAGACCCCGTTGAGTTTCGGTCAGCACCGGCACCCGAGCCACCCCCAGATTGAGAGCCGCCCTGGCCCCCTTGTGGAATAAATAACTCGAACAGCTCACGCGCATTGGCATAGCGAACGCGAATGTATTCAGTGCGCAGAGGGGCCAACTCTTCCAGTTGTTTTTGCGTCGCCAATTCTTGGCGCTCCCGCTCGGCAATTTCAGCCGCTGGCGCAACCATCAAGACATTGCCGACTTGGCGTTTATCCAAACCTTTGGTTTTTAAGACCAGCTCGAGCGCTTGATCCCAAGGCACATTATCTAACCGCAGGGTGATGCTACCTTTTACGGTATCGCTCGCCACCAGATTCAAATCCGTGAAATCCGCGATCAACTGCAGCACTGATCGCACTTCAATATTTTGGAAGTTTAACGACAGTTTTTCGCCCGTGTAGGCAAACTTCGCCTTTTTCTCTTCCAGCTCAGCCTTGGAGAGGGGTTTGATGCTGACAACATATTCATTATCCGCCTGATACGCCAAATAATCGTAATCCCCTTTAGCGGCAATTTTTAATACGGTACGTAAATTATTGGTGTTCGCATCAACCGCCTGCACTGGGGTGGCAAAGTCAGTAACATCCAATTTGCGTCGCAATTGGTCAGGAAGACCCGTCTGCAGGAAGCCGACTTCAATCCCGCCTGCAACTTCTTCTACATCAATGCTGACACCCGGATTACTCAACTGAACAATGACCTTACCTTCACCCGCATCACCGCGGCGAAAATCAATATTACGAATTTCGGATATCGAGGCATCAAACCGGCTTTTTGGTTTACTCAGAACATCTTGCGTTGCCGGCAAAGCCGACGAATTGGGGTTATTGCCAGGCACCGCCGCTACTTGCTGAGGCGTTGCAGACCCGCCCACCTCCATGACCAGGCTATTGCCTTCCATGCGCGTGGCGTAGGGCTCGAGTGTATTGAGGTTAACAATCAAGCGTGTTCTATTACCACCGGCCACAACAACAGCACTCGTCACACTGCCAATGTTCATGTTGTATTTTTTTTGCGCCAGGGCATTTTCGACATCCGAAAAGTCCAACACTATGCGAGCGGGCTGTTCAATGGTGTAGCCTTGGGGTGTCGCGGGTGGCTGATCAAACACAAGTCGAATTTCAACCCTATCGCCTGGCAATTCTGAAAATTTGACATCTTTCAGTTCGCTTGCCCACACGAACGATGCCATCATGACACCGGTTATGGCCCCAGCAATTTTATAAATGTGTGTAAACATGCCAGTTATTCCTTCTCGGATAATTTTATTGTTCTTGGCCGCTGCACCCAGCCACCCAAACCGTCACCGACGATTTCGACAAGATCAACCTGCGCCGTTGTGGCGCCGACGATCTTGCCATGGTTCTTGCCAAGGTAGTTATTCATTGTGACGCGATGAATCCCGCCGTCAGGATCTTTGACCAGAGCCCAAAGCGCGCCGTTTTGTTCGAGCGTTCCCACCATTGATAAGGTATCGATTTCAAACGACTCCAGAAAGTCTTTCACCCGCAAAGGGTCCGGCTTGACATCCGGATTGCGGGTGCCCTCAATCTTAGCAACCACCACAGGCTCATCAAACGGGCTGCGCAGTGCGGTTGCACCATAAATAAACGGGTCGAATGTTCGGACGGGCGGCAAGGGCTCTATATTTCCCTGCGGCTGCGACTTCACATCCGATATAAATGCATTTAAATCATCGGTATTTTTGTTATAGGCACAACCGACCATAGCAGCCACAGCCAATGCGCACAACAGCTTGAATATCACTAAAACGTCACGAGAAATAGGTGTTTTCATCACTCTTGCTCCTTATAGCGGTACGTTTTCGCAACAATATCCATATTGAGCTTTGAACCATTAGCGCCATCTCGCTTGATAGAAAAATCGTGCAGCGTGACAATCCGAGGCATGCCGGCTATACCACTGACAAAAGCACCGAACTCGTGGTAACCGCCAGACACCTTAATATCAATTGGCAATTCGACATAAAATTCTGCAGGCTTCTCAGGCTGCAGCTTTACGCTATTAATAATCAAACGACTCTGCTGGCCTTTTTCATCAATATCATCAACCAAATCCGGAACTTCCGTATCATCCGGTAATTGCTTTTTCAATGCATTGAACGACTCTTGCATTTCAGCAATTTGCTTACGGTACTTCTCTAAATTTGCTGCTTCAAAGGCTTTTTTCTTAAAATCATCCCGCAGTGTCGTCTCCATGCGCTGAGCCGACTCCAGCTCAAGCACCTTGTCTTTAATGATCAGGAAATAGGTGCCAATTGCAATCACTGCCGCACCCAAAACCCATAAAAAGGCCCGCCCCGCCAGGGGCCAAACGCCTATTCGATCCCAATCCAAAGAGGATAAATCCAACCCCTGGAGTTGCTCGACGAACTGATTTATATCTTTTGCCATTCGCTTCGCCTCACATTATTATTGGTTTTTCTGATCTTCAGCAGAAGACGGAAGCACGGTGTTTAATACTATCGAAAAACGAACTGCCTGCTCGCCATAAGCGGGGTCGGCCGTCACAGATTTCAAATTTGAATCTTCAAACCACTCAGACTCATCAACATTTCGCATCAAAGAAGCAACTTGACTATTGGATTCGGCAATCCCTTCAAGCGTGATGGTTTCACCTTTGCGATCCATTGACAGCACAAAAACGCCATCCGGTACCGATCGCACAAACTCATCAAAATAGCGCACGATAATCGGGCGAGTGCCCTGCAAATCTTGAATTACCTTCATTCGAGAGATCAGCTCTTCACGCTGCTTTTTAAGCTCTTGAATCTCTTTCACCTGCTTGTCTAAAACGGCAATCTCTTCTTTCAAGAGCTGATTGCGGTGTTCTTGACTACTAATTGCCGTATTAACCATACCCACCCATGCAAAAGCACCAATGCCAGCCACGATTAAGGCCAAAAAGGTATGCTTATAAAACTCTTGTTTTTTCTCTTTGCGGTACTCTTCCCGCCAACTGAGGAGGTTAATCTTAGCCATAATTAATCAAAGCTCCTCAAGGCCAAACCGGTTACGATCATCAGCGCGGGAGCATCATTGGCTAAGGCAGCTGAGTTGACGCGCGAGGATACCGACATATTGGCAAACGGGTTAGCGACCGAGGTCGGGGTGTCCAGCTTATCCTGTACCATCTCCGCCAAACCATCGAGTGACGCCACACCACCGGCTAAAACCACATGATCCACTTGGTGATACTGACTGGACGAAAAGAAAAACTGCAAAGAGCGTGCAACCTGTTGTACAGCATTATCCTTGAAGGGCTCCAGCACTTCGGAGTCGTAATCGTCTGGCAAGCCCCCCTGCCGCTTGGCCAGAGTGGCCTCTTCTTCGGACAACCCATAACGGCGCTGAATTTCTTCCGTTAACTGCTTGCCGCCAAAGAGCTGTTCTCGCGCATAGACAATTTTGCCACCCACCAAAACGCTCAGAGTCGTCATGGTTGAGCCGATATCGACAATGGCCACAATGCGATCGAAACCGCCATCAATTTGATCTGCTAACAAGCCGTATGCGCGCTCAAGTGCGTAGGCCTCAACGTCGACGACCTTCGCCGTCAAGCCTGCAAACTCCATAACGGTCTGGCGCAATTCCACGTTTTCGCTGCGGCAAGCGGCCAACAGGACATTCACTTGTTCGGGGTTTTTTTCCGACACGCCTAAAACGTCAAAATCAATCGAAACTTCTTCCAAGGGATAGGGGATGTACTGGTCTGCTTCCAGCGAAATCTGCAATTCCATGGCGTCGTCCGAGAGGCCAGCCGGCATTTCAATGACCTTGGTAATCACCGCCGAACCCGGCACAGCGACGGCAACATCTTTTAACTTGCTGCGAGACTGCTGAACAGTGGCCTTGACGGCCTGGGAGACAACATCGACATCGCTGATGTTTTTTTCCACCACAGCGCCCGCTGGCAGTGGGCGCACAGAGTAGTTTTCGACCCTGTAACCCTCCCCCTGCTTAGATAGCTCAATCATCTTTACGCTGGTTGAACTGATATCCACTCCGAGCAGCGGTTTGCTTTTTTTGGCGAGGAAGCTAAAGACACTCATTTTTAATTTTTATCCGCTATTGAGCTGTGTTTAATGTTATAGCACCTAGAATCGCCCCTGCAACCAAGCCATCACACGGTTTCACATTCGCGACGCTTAAATTGACACCGGCCTAGAACCGATACCGGTGAGCCCTGTGGGATAGGGCCATGCTCTGGTCATGTCGTTTTATGATTCTTATACAAGCACATTCAAAGCTAAAGCCGATATACTGTGGCAGCGGCCTGCAATGCAGGACTCTACGCCGCCCAGCACTCTTCGTAAAGCCCTCTTACCCGGCTTTAGCCTCGCTGATCGAGTCATTTGAGGTTAAGTAGACATTGTTTAGGGTATACATTCTCGCTATGCGTTCACATTCTTTACTGTACAAACAGAATTTGCCATGTTGCTGTCTAGTCTTCGTTTTATAGTCTGGCTGACCGCCAGCTGCCTTGCCGGCCTCGGATTGGCGCTTTCCGGCATGTACCTTTACCTCAGCCCAGGCTTGCCGGCCGTTCAAACCCTGCGTGACATCAAACTGCAGACTCCTTTGCGGGTTTACACAGCAGATAACAAGCTAATCGGCGAATTTGGCGTCGAAAGGCGCTCGCCCATTCGTTACCAAGACATACCGCCTCGCTATATAGACGCACTCTTGGCCGCAGAAGATGAGCGCTTTTATGAACACGGTGGCGTCTCGATTACCGGTTTGATGCGCGCCGTCAGCCACTTGGTGCAAGCAGGGGAGCTCAAGTCCGGCGGCTCCACGATCACCATGCAAGTGGCTCGTCACTTTTTTTTGGACAAGAAAAAGAATTTCAAACGCAAATTCAACGAAATATTGCTGGCACTGCGAATTGAACAAGAACTGAGCAAAGAGCAAATACTGGAGCTGTATGTCAACGTGATGTTCATGGGTAAAAGCGCCTATGGCCTGGTCGCGGCATCCGAAACCTACTACGGCAAGCCTGTCACGGCGTTAAGCCTTGCTCAGCTCGCCACTCTGGCCGGCTTATACCAGTCACCGTCGAGCAAAAATCCGATCAGCGATCCTGTCGCCACCCAGCACCGCCGGGATTGGATTTTAGGCCGCATGTTAAGCCTCGGCAAAATCGACTCACTCACCTACCAACAATCGGTGCAGGAACCCCTAGGCGCTACACATCATCAGCAAACCCTGGAATTCAATGCGCCCTATGTCGCCGAGCAAGCTCGTCAACAGGCCCTGGCTCTCTTGGGGGAAGAGGCTATGACGGGCGGCTACAGCATTTACACCACCCTGCGCAGCGACTTCCAAGCCGCCGCACAAACAGCCGTCAACCAAGGGCTTTACGATTATGATCGGCGCCATGGCTATCGCGGCCCGGAAAAGCGCTGGCAGGGCAGTTTTCCCGCCGGGGATCTCGCGCTACAAACGGCTTTTTTGAATAAGCAGGCGAAGCTGCAGGATCTGGAGCCCGGACTGATCAACGGCATCACTACCGATCAGATTGCCGTTCTGCTCAAAGATGGCCGCCAATTGAATCTCCCCTGGAGCGCGCTTGCCAAAGGGTTGCGCCTCTTTGTCAATGAAGATGCAACCCAGGCATTACCCAAGCCAACGCAACTGTTTGCACTGGGCGACCTCATCCGCCTGCGGGAGATAGCGCCCGATAGCTGGCAACTGGCCCAGCTGCCCTCCGCCGAGGCTAGCTTAGTGTCGATTGATGCCTACACCGGTGAAGTCGTGGCCATGATCGGCGGCTTTGATTATGGCCGCAGCAAATTTGACCGGGCGCTGCAAGCCAAGCGGCTGCCAGGCTCCAACTTCAAGCCCTTTTTATACACAGCGGCTTTGGAGCAGGGGTTTACCCCGGCGAGTTTGGTCAATGATGCACCGATTGTGTACGACGACGGCCACATGGAGGAGGCTTGGCGCCCTGAAAACTCCAGCGGCGATTTTCTCGGTCCGATTCGCTTGCGTAAAGCGCTCTACTTATCGCGCAATCTTGTTTCCATTCGTGTGCTGCAAGAGGTGGGCTTGAAAACGGCCATCAACTCCTTGGGGCGTTTTGGCATAGACCCGACCACTGTTCCCGCCAATCTCTCCTTGGCACTGGGCACCTATGCCATGTCGCCTTTTGCGGTGGCCACGGGCTATAGCGTATTTGCCAATGGCGGCTATAAAGTTCAACCCTACCTGATCGACCGGATTACCGATGCTATCGGCGGGCTCAGCTACCAGGCGCCGCGCTCCCCCGTCTGCCACGACCTTCCCTGTACCCAACCCGTACAACCCAATAGCGAATTAATGCTTGGCGAGCCTCCGAGCCTGACAGCGGCTCAAACACCCGAGCTGACCAACCTGCCGAACGCGGCCCTCACGCCGTCAGCGACACCTGGGGCAGCGATGAATTTTGCCCCGCGCGTCATGGATGAGAATGTGGCTTTTTTGATGGACTCACTGCTGCGCGATGTTGTTCAACGCGGAACAGGCACCCGAGCACTGAGTTTGGACCGCACCGATATCGCCGGCAAAACCGGCACCACCAATGGCCCGACCGATGTCTGGTTTTCAGGCTATGGCGGTGGCATCGCAACAACGGCTTGGATCGGATTTGATGAGTACAAAAAACTGGGCAAAAAAGAATACGGCGGCTCAGCGGCCCTGCCTATTTGGATTGATTACATGAAAGCGGCCTTAGCCAATCGCCCCGAAAATCGCTTTGCGCAACCGGCAGGCGTTGTATCAGTCCGGATAGACCCTGAAACCGGCGCCCTGGCCGACTTCGACACACCCGATGCTTTATTCGAGTTTTTTAAATCCGAAGACGTACCCCAGCCTTTTGGCGATAACCAAGAAGGTTACCCGGATGGCGAAACACCTTATGATGAGAACCTGTTTTGACGGGCTAAAGCATTCAAGACATAGCCCCGCCAGCAAGACATGGCCCTGCCAGCAAGACATAGCCCCGCCAGAGGCTGCGCAGGCTCATCACCGCCAAACCAGCTCCCGCTGCCAAATAACGTGAAAACCGCAAGATACGAGGGTTTATCCATGCGAACACTGATCAATCGACGCCATTTTTGGTTAGGCGGGCTGCTCTGCGCGAGCCTGTCCGGTTGTGTTGCCACCAACCCGGTAACCGGCAAAACCGAAGTGGTACTCATGCCCCTGGCCCAGCAAATCGCCGTCGGTGAGCGCCATTTTGGCCCAGCACAGCAGCAGCAGGGCGGGCCCTACGGGCTGGATCCCAACTTGACGGCCTATGTATCCGCCATTGGCCAGCGCCTCGCAGCCGTCAGCGATCAACCCAATTTGCCCTATGAATTTGTGGTGCTGAACGACAGCACGCCCAACGCTTGGGCCTTGCCGGGCGGCAAAATCGCCATCAACCGCGGGCTGATTATGCTGCTCGATGACGAAGCACAGCTGGCGGCGGTATTGGGCCATGAAATTGTTCACGCTGCAGCAGGCCATTCTGCCGCACAGATGTCGCGCCAAACATTTTTGGGGTTAGGTTCGAACATCCTCGGTGCCCTGACGCAAAACAGCCAATATGGCAACCTCGTCACTATGGGGTCACAGGTTGGTTCTGCGGCGCTCTCGGCGCGTTACGGCCGGCATGATGAATTGGAATCTGACCAATACGGCATGATTTACATGGAACGCGCCGGTTACGACCCGCAAGCAGCGGTCGAACTACACGAAAAACTCCTCGCCCTTAAAAACGGCCAGGAAGGTGACGCACTCAGCAATTTGTTTGCGACTCACCCTCCGTCGTCTGAACGCATGGCGCGCAACCAAGCCTACGCTCAAGGAAAAACCGGCAAACGCAATGTCGATGCATTTTTTAATGCCACTCGGCAGCTGACCAAAGACAAAGCCGCTTACGAACTGCACAGCCAAGCCATCACCGCCGCATCACAGAAGCAATTCGAAACGGCCAAGCGCCTGAGCGAGCAGGCTATCAGCCGTCAGCCACGCGAAGGGCTCTTTCATTTGACGCTCGGCCAGCTCCACCTCATGGAAAAAAACACGTCACTGGCCTACAAAAACCTCAGTCGCGCGGCAGAGCTAAACCCTGACTATTTTTTACCCTCGCTCATGGCCGGGGTTGCCGCCAAAGATTTGCGACAGTGGCAAGAGGCTGACCGCTATCTGGCCGCCAGTTTGCGCCTGCTGCCAACCGCTCAAGGCTATTATTACGCGGGTGAAGTGGCACTTAATCAAGGCGACCGCCTGCGCGCTCGCACTCACTTCAGCCAGGCCGCGCAGGATCAGGGCGACATAGGCCGTGCGGCTCAGGAGCAGCTGGCTCGAATGGGAGCCGGCTACTAGCCGGCTAGCTCCTCTCGGATCTGGCCGGTGTGGCCACCACAAGAGACCTCTAACGCAACGCTAGCGAGGCGCTACCATGCCAGCCCATCGACTGAATATTGCCGGGCATCGCGGCTTGCCTGCACGCTATCCCGAAAATACCCTGCCCGGATTTCAGGCTGCCTTGGCAGCCGGTGCCGACGCCATTGAGTGCGATATCCAATTTACCGCCGATGGTGAGGCCGTTCTGCTGCACGACAGTTCTCTGTTGCGAACCGCAGGGCTTGATCAGAAAATCAGCAGCTTATCGACACGGGATCTTGCCGGTATCAGCGTTCATGAACCCAGTCGTTTCGGGACGCAGCAGGCACCATGCCCCCTTTCTCGTCTCGCAGAGCTAGTACCGCTGATGCAGGCCTACCCCAAGGCACGGGCCTTTGTCGAGATCAAAGCCGAATCCTTGGCGTACACCACTTATGAGCAGGTGAAATCTGCGATAGAGCACGATCTTGCAGTTATCTCAAGCCAAGTGGTGCTCATCTCCTTTGATGATGGCATCTTGGCCTATCTGCAAAAGCATCTGAATTGGCCTATTGGCTGGGTGCTGCACCACTACGACAGCGCCAGCGAAGCGCGCGCGCAGGCGATGCAGCCCGACTACCTCATTTGCAATGTCGACAAGATTCCGCCAGCACCCGGCCAGCTCTGGCCCGGCAACTGGCAGTGGTTTTTGTACGATATTGTCTCGGCACCCGTGGCGCTGGCACTTTGGCGACGCGGTATAGCCTGGATCGAATCCTGGGATGCTGCCGAACTGATTCCGGCTTACCGGCAACACGCCAGCGAGACAACCGCGCCATGACGTCAAGCGCCGATGCGATTGTTGTGGGTGCCGGCATTCAAGGTGCCGGCATAGCCCAAGCCTTAGCCGCGCGAGGACTGAAAGTGTTAGTGGTGGAACGCGCCTTTCAGGCGGCCAGCGAAACCTCCTGCAAAAGCTCCAAACTGATTCATGGTGGGCTGCGCTATCTGGAATCCGGGCAATGGGCGCTGGTAGCCGAGTGCCTGCGCGAACGCGATTTGCTGCTGCAACTCGCTCCGCAACTGGTTCAGGCACAAGCGTTTTATATTCCCGTCTACCGGCAAAGCTCACTCAGTCGATTCCAGCTGTTGCTCGGTTTGTGCGCCTACCGTTTATTGGGAGGCGGGCCTTTTCGCTACCACGCGGCCGCAAAAGCGCAGGATTTGGGCATTAACCCAGATGGGCTGTTGGGGTTGTTTGAGTACCAGGATGCGCAAACCGATGACGCCGCCTTGACGGCAGCAGTTTTACGCTCGGCGGTAGGCCTGGGGTGTCAGGTGGCTTGGGGGTTTGATATCGCCGATATATCGGCGCAAGCCACCGGCTATCGCGTGCAGAGCACCGATGGCCGCCAGTGCGAGGCACGCCTGCTGATCAACGCGGCAGGGCCTTGGATTAATCGGGTTGCCAATCGAGCAACACCCGCTCTGCCGCAAACTGCCTGTGAACTGGTTCAGGGAACCCATCTGGTGCTCAAGACCAAAGCACCCGCAGGCTGCATTTACGCGCAGTCACCAGATGATGGCCGCGCCGTGTTTTTATTGCCGTGGAAAGGGCAATTGATGGTGGGCACCACCGAAGTCAGCCGCCAGGACAATCCCGATGCCAATCACGTCACTGAGGGCGAAATCGACTATTTACTGCGGTTTGCCAACCATATCTTGGCCGATGCCGAGCTGACCCGCGACCAGATCCAAACAGCCTTCAGTGGCTTGCGGGTTCTGCCGGCGGGCGATGGTGCGGCTCACCACAAAAAACGCGAGACGGCGTTTTTAATCGCGGCAGCGCCGGAGCGTCAGTACGCCGCCATTTACGGCGGTAAGCTCACCGCTTACCGCGCCACAGCCGCCAAATTGGTCAAGCAGCTTTCGCCTTGGCTACCGCCCTGCCCGCCCGACGCCATACCCACGAGCGACTTGGTTCTGCGCTAGCGCGCTCACCCGAGTGCGTTACTCGAATAGCGTTTGGTTTTTTAACTGCTTCACGAAGACTTTGGATTTGCGCTGGTAGTTGTACAAAGCCGCCCGCTCAACGGGCAGGTTGCTGGTCAGCGTTTCCACAAACCCCTGCTCGATAAACCAATGCGCCGTTTGTGTGGTGAGCACAAACAGCTTGCTGATGCCGAGTTTCAGCGATTGCCGCTCTATGTGCATCAACAATTTGCTGGCCTTGCCCTGGCCCCGGTAAGCCGCGCTGATCGCCATACAGGCCATCTCGCCCGATTCTTTGTCGCTAAAGGGGTAAAGCGCCGCACAGCCGATCACAATTCCGTCTTTTTCCATCACCGTAAAACACTGAATTTCCTGCTCGAGCTTTTCGCGCGAGCGCTTGACCAAGATGCCTTCACTCTCCAGCGGCGCTATAAGGTTGAGAATACCCATCACATCATCAACGCGCGCACGGCGAATAGTCTCGTAATGATCGCGATACACCATGGTGCCGGCCCCATCGCGCGTGAACAGTTCCTTGAGCAAGGCACCATCGTCATTCGAAGCGATCACATGTGCGCGGGCTATACCACCATCGCAGGCTTTATGGCAGGCCTTCAGCGAAAAGTAGGTATTCGTGTTGTTGCCAACCGATTTTTGGCGCAGTAAAAACTTCTCACACTTTAATAACGTCAGCTCGCGATAAATATTGCCTTTTTCATCGCGAATCGGGCCATCGTCATTAAATGCAATCAGCTTGTCGGCTTGGAGTGCCAAGGCCGTGTGCACAGCGACTTCGGCAAAATTCAGATTAAAAACTTCGCCTGTCACCGAATACCCAAGCGGCGATAAGAGCACAAGCCCACCGTCTTGCAAAATAGCATCAATGCCTGGCGCATCCACGCTGCGCACCTTGCCGGTGTGCTGCAGATCGACCCCGTCAATAACACCTTGCGGCTGCGCCGTCACAAAGTTGCCACCACGAACCCTGAGTTTTGCGCCAAACATCGGCGAATTGGGCAGCCCGTGTGAAAAGCTGGCCTCCAGTCGCAAGCGTGTCGCGCCGACCGTCTCCAGAATATCCGGCATGTCTTCTGCTCGTGTGACACGCAAACCTTTATGAATGACCGACGGCACCTCGTTGTCCGCCAATTTGGTGTCGATCTGCAAACGTGCGCCATGCACCACCACGAGCTTGATCCCAAGGCTCGCCAAAATGGCAAGATCCGTGATGATGTTGCCAAGGCTTGGCGAATCAATCGAGGCGCCGGGCAGCATGATGACAAAGGTCTTGCCGCGGTGCGCATTGATATAGGGCGCACTCTGGCGAAACCACTGAATGTCTTGCAGCCTTGCGTTATCGTCTGTCAGTTTTTCAGTCACACAGGACCTCTCGTATCGGCAAGTGCGCCAAGGTTAAAGTGCCGAGTATACGCAAAGGGGTTTTGTTGCAGCAATTTTGCCATCAAGGCCCGTCGCCGCAAGGCCGAGCAATTGAGCGCCCATCGTCTAGACTGTCTGAAAGCATCTGCTCGCAGAGTCAGCCTATGATTCAGGTTCCTACGCCATCACCCGTCTTGCCACAGTCCTCCTTGGGACAGTCCTCCTTGCCACAGCCGGCCTTAGCGCAAGAGGAGGCAGCCCCTCAACCTAGCAACACGCCGCTCGATCAAGCATTTATTGCCAAACTCTCTGAGCATTTGCGCTCACCGCTCAACACGCTGCTGTCATTGAGCCAAAAGCTGTTGATGGCCGAGACGCGCCCCGCTGAGCGCTTACAGCTGCAAACCCTGCACGATTGCGGCCAAGAGCTGGCCCTGACACTCAATGACGTGCTCGAACTCTCCGAAATCGGTACTCAAACGGCACCCCTGCCCGTGCGCAGCCTCGCCACCCACAGTTTGCTCGACAAACTTGTCGAGCAGGTCGCGATGACTCATCTGCAAAAACCCGTACGTATTCACTATGTCATCAAGCCTGAAGTGCCTCCACGTTTGGTGGTCGCAGATTTTTATATCCAAAAAATCATTGCCAGCCTATTGGATGTGGCGCTCGCCAACACCCCGCACGGCGATGTTCACCTGCTGCTCTCCTTGGCCGAATCGCCGCACCAAGCACCACAGCTCCTGTTTCAGGTCGCCGATACCGGCTACGGATTCACCCCTGAACAGCAGCAGCATATCTTTGACGCTTTCTACAGCCCCGCCAAGAATAACCGACAAGCGGGAGTAGGCCGTCGCTCGGGGCTGGATCTACACCTGGCTTACCATCTGGCAGAGCGCTTAGGGGGCAAACTGCATTGCACCAGCGTGGAAGGGCAAGGCAGTGTCTTTGAGTTGCACATCCCGTTGCGCAAGGATGAGCCCAGTCAACGCCTGCTCGAAAACACAACAGAGCAAACCCTCGGGCTTTTGTGCTTACAGGCCAACCATACCGACGCCGAACAGAATCTGCGGTTTTTAGGGGCCAACCTGGTCTATCTTGCGCCGGGCATTCCACTGGCTATGCAGCTGGCACAATACCCGGTCAATGGTGTGATCATCGACGCCAGTGGCGAGCACAATGGCATGGCGGAGCTGGATGCCGTCATAGCCGAACTGGCGTCCCTGCAGTACCCCACCAGCCTTGTCATTCGCAAAGGCAGTGATGTCGACGCTTTCATCCCCAAACTGCACAGCGTCATAGTGGCGCCCGTTCTCATGAGCGAATGGATCGCCACCACCGCCAGCCTCTGCTCGCGCCACAGTATTGGCGCCAGCCGCTGTATCGCCGAAGCGGCATCAGCAGGACGCATACTGGTCGTTGAAGACAATCGCCTGAACCAAGAGATTGCGCAAGCCATGCTGGAGGAGGCCGGTTTTCACGTCGATATCGCTGAAAATGGCGAGATGGCCATCGCCAAGCGCCGCCAAAGCCCCAACGCTTATCAACTGATCTTGATGGATGTACAAATGCCCGTGATGGATGGGCTGCAAGCCACCCGGATAATCCGGCAACAATTGCACAACTCTGTACCCATAGTTGCCGTAACAGCGGGAATCGCTATAGCCGATCGCAAACAGTGTGATGACGCCGGCATGGATGATTTCATTCCCAAACCGCTGGATGAACACCTGATGCTGCAAAAAGTGCGGTTTTACATCCAGCAGACTCAGCCCAAACACACCTCCCCCAACTGAGCCGCTGAGCCGACGTCAACAAACAGCCTATCGCCCGATGGGCAGCCCCTGGAACTTAGGGCCGAATCAGACTCTAAAGCTGCCCGGAGCCTTGCGGCTTGATTTCGAATAACCTGATTCCTGATAAGAGGTTTTTTATGCGTACTTTTTCCCTTTCTGCCGCCTTGGCCGGCGTGACCTTGGTTTTGGCAAGCGGGGTGGCCTTGGCCTGCCCCGGTGACAAAAAATGCGGCGCCTCGCAATGCGCTCACAAACCCTCAGTTGATTTAGTACAAGCGCTGAATTTAACGGGCGACAAGGCTGAAAAAGTCGCCGAGCTACAAAAATCTCACCGCGATGCCCGCAAATCCTTGAACGACGCCCACCACGAGAAAATGCGCGCCTTAAAAGAAAGTCACAAAAGTGAACTTGCCAGCTTGCTAACACCGGAAGAAATGGCAAAAGTAGACGCCATGCACGCAGCCCACAAAGGCAAAGGGGAGGCTAAACCTCGCCAATGCGATGGCAAAAAAGACAAAGCCGCCGAGGCGAGCGCCTTGTAACAGCAGGTAATTGGCTACAGGCAGTTACCTCAAAACGATCGCCAAAAGACGATTGCTAAAAGACAATTGCCGAAAGACGATTGCCAAAAAAGGGTTCCTTGGAACCCTTTTTTTATCGGTCGGCTACTGCCGACTAGACCGTCAGCCTCTTGGGAGGGCGCCATGACGCCAGCAATACTTGCACGACACCCAAACGCCCTGCGCCTGGCCAGCCTTGTCGCTATCACTCTCCTACTTGGCGCCTGCCAAGGCAAAACACAGAGCAGTGCCAGCAGCCAAGGGCAGTCGACTTCGTCGGTCTTTGGCCTCAATGACACAGGCACGGACTTTTGTCGGGATGTCACTGGTGCACCTATCGCCTGTAACCAGGCACCCGCCCAGGATGGCAATCAGGGGCGCGATCATCAGCCGCTCACCAAACAGGGTGAGGGGCCTCTCGGATTCGACTGGACCAAGCTCGCCCGCAATGGCACACCGCTGAGCATTCAAAACGGCAATTGGGAAACCGCCATAGGGCTCACCGATGCCGAGCGAAACGCTCACGAAAATCGCGGTCACCAGTGGTCCTGTATCCAGGACCACCGAACAGGCCTTGTGTGGGAAGTCAAATCTGACGATAACCAAGCCTTCAACTACTTTGCACTGCGTTACGCCTGGTATGAGCCTAACGACAGCCTGAATGGCGGTGATCCAGGCTTTGCCGCCAACGACGACTGCAATGGCGTGAGCTGCACCACCCAATCCTATGTCGCGGCCTTAAATGCCGCGCGCTATTGCGGGCTCAGCAACTGGCGCCTGCCCAGCAATCAGGAACTCTTGAGTCTGGTCGTCACTCGGCAGCGGGATCTGGTGGTGAACACGGCCTATTTTCCCAATACTGCCAATGATCAGTACTGGTCGCACCACACCTATCTGCCTGCACCCGAGCGCGCCTGGTATCTCTACTTTAGTGATGGCAGCGCCGGGACCTCGCTCAAGTTACAACCCAACTACCTGCGTCTTGTGGCAGAGCGCAAACCTCGGGCGGCAACGCGCGACGCAGCACCCAACTGCCTGGATAACAGCCCGCGTGAAGCACCCCTCAGCCGCTACCAGCTACTCGGTGACCGCGTTTACGATCACAACACCGGGCTGGAATGGCTGCGCTGTGCGCTTGGGCAAAGCTGGGACAGCAACCGCAATCAATGTGTACCGGATGGCACCGCCACCCGCTTTAGTTGGGGCGAAGCACTGCAAACAGCCCAGGCCACAGAGCGCGCCGGGCGGAGCGACTGGCGCCTGCCCAACAAAACGGAACTTGCGAGCTTGTTAGACCGCAGTTGCTCTGGCCCAGCACTCAATGAACGCGCTTTTCCCGACAGCGCCCTGGCGGGCATCTGGTCCAGCACCCCCACGCTCAGCGAAGCGGGTTATGCCTGGCAGGTCAATAGCACTCAGGGTAACCTCATCAGCCTCGCGGCGAGTGAGAAGCTGAGTGTGCGCCTCGTCCGAGGCCCCGTTGCACCCCCCACTACCGAGTGACTCGCTCTATGCAGGCTCCACACAGGCTCCGACTGCCCCCGCAACATTTATTGGCCTGCCCCGGCTGCGGGGCCGATTGCGATGCCGGTTTAGACCCGGCCGCACAAGCCTGCTCGGCCTGCGGCCTCAGCTTTTTTGATCTGAGCGGCATGCCCTGTTGGTTCGATACCGGCAGCGCTCAAAAGCGCTTGTGGCAAAGCCTCTACGGTATGACGCTGCAAAGCGCAGAGCACAACCTGGCGCGGCAACAAGCCGCCGATTTTCGCGATCTGCCACCGCGCATTCAGGCGCGCATTCAGACGCTGCACAGCACCAATCACGCCATAGTCGAGGCCGTCGACACTCTCTTAGGGGGTATCGGGCTTGCACCCGTGATAGACCCCGAATTCAGCCAATATGACCCATCGCGGATGCTGCAATACTTCGAGCTATTGCTGCGCGACTGGGCCTGGGATGGCGGCCACCCCCTCGCCGAGAGCGAAAACCAGCGCGAACTCTTGCGCCTGCGCGCCGCCTGGGAGGCGAGCGCACCCTCATCCGTAACGAGCGAGGGCAGCAAACCCTTGGGGCATACGGCTATTTTGGGGGCCGGGGCCGGGCGCCTCAGCTGGGATATTCATCGGCAACTGGGAGCCAGCACCACCATTGCGCTCGACACCAACCCGGTATTGTTGAGTGCTGCACAGCGCCTGTTAGTGCTGCAACAAACCTGGCAGCTGCCCGAGCTGCACGCCAACCCCCAATTTGGCCTGCCGCGTGCCACGACCTGGAGCATAACCCCACCCGTGCGCACTGAGGCCGAGCTGGATGGCTGGTTTCCAATGGGTGGCAATGCCTGGCGGCCACCGTTCAAGCCCGGACGTTTTGACACCCTGATCACGCCCTGGTTTATCGACGTGAACGGCAAAGACGTGCGCCAGCTGATCGCCCAAGTACAGCACTATCTAAAGCCTGGCGGGCTTTGGCTCAATACCGGGCCCCTCCTGTATAGCCCCGATATTCCCGATGCTTTTCGCTACAGCCACGAGGACATTCTGGACTTACTGGCTCTCGCCGGCTTCACAGTTCACCATAGCGCCTGTGTCACTAGCCCTTACTTGCATAGCCCGCTGGCTGCGGAATTACGCATTGATCAAATTTGGACCTTTGCGGCACGGGCACCCTTGAGCCCACCTCTGTGCGAAGCCCGCGTGTGGGATGCGAGCGCGCCACCACCTTGGATCACGCACACCTATTTACCGATCCCCAAAAATCAACCGTTAAATACGCAAGGCAACCCTCTACTCGAGCGGCTCGCGCAGCAGGTCGATGGCCAGCGATCGCTGAATGGCATTGCCGAGCTGCTGCGCCCCAACCTGAGCCCCGATAAAGATGCCCTGGCCCTCGTCAAGGACGCTTTTTTAACCTATTTGCTCGCGCCCTGAAGCCCTGTCATCTGAAGGCCCAGAATAGAGTCATGTCCGCCACAACCACTGGTCAGTTAATGATTTAAGTGCCAACCGGGAATCTACACTCAAGACTGATCAAGACCTGGATTGACAGGCCCAAATGTGAGGACCCAACGATGTCGCAACCGTCCGAACTTGGCATTCACGATCCCCATCTGTTTGAGGGGCTGAGGGCGCTGGCAAAAACGGCTTTTCCCAAGCGCTGCAACAACTGCGGGCAGCTGTATGACAGCGAACAGGACTTCATCACCCGCACCCAAGGCGTTTGGGGCAAGAGTGGCTTAAAAGCCAGCGTCGATGATGATGGCGCGCCTATCGTCGAGCTGTTCCGCAATTGCGTTTGTGGCTCGACCTTACTGGATTTCTTTAACGACAGGCGGGACCTGAGCGAACGCGGCCAAAGCCGGCGCGATACCTTTGAGGGCCTACTGGTTTACCTTGAAGCCCGGGGCCTCGAACGCAAAACTGCGCGCGAGGAGTTGCTGCGAGTCTTGAAGGGCGAGAAAAGCGAGCGCCTCGCCAAGCTCAAATCCCTGGTAGCCGACAAGCCACCACCGACGCCCTAAGGCCTATCGTGGCAGAATCAGGCCGCTGACTGCGCTTGATATGCGCGCACCATGGCCGATAACTCCGGCACGCAAGAGCCGCAGTTGGTGCCGCACTTCAGGGTTTGACCTAGCGCCTCGGCACTGGCACAACCGCTTGCGATGGCGACCTCAATCGCCCGGCTACCCACCTGAAAGCAGGCGCACACTATGGCGCCGGGGTCTTCTACCGCGTCGACCGGCTGGCCAGCCAAGAGCGCGTAGCGGCTGGCCGCATCCGGCGTTTCACCTAACTGGCTTGCCCACCAAGGCAAGTCGACCGGCGCCGATGGCCCCGTCTCTGCTTGAAACAGCACCGAGCAAAGACCCTGTACCAATCCCACCGCACGCACACTCTGCGCACGGTTATCGCGGAGGATTTGCCAGTCGGTAATGGCTGGAAATAACGACTTTACCCATGCCAGCAGATCACGACTGCCTCGGCCAGCGAGTCGATATTTGAAACCCGCAGCCAAGGTGATCTTGGCCCAATAATCGGGCGTGGAGGTGTGTGTCGCCGCCGCTAAATCAGACCACTCCAGATCCTGTTGCGTCAGCAAGGTGGCTTGCCAAGCAGCATCAAAAGCCTTGACGGAAACGGGAACCTGCTTGTATTCCGGCTGGCCGCTAAAAGGGTCGATATAGGGGTTAACCAAGGCATCCGCCCTGCCCCAGGCCGCGTATTTGGCATTCCAGTGCATGGGCACAAAGACCTCTCCCCGCCGTTGGTTGGCATTGGGTTTGGCGCGGCCAATGTATTGAGTGCCACGGTTGTGCAATACCAGCAAATGCCCAGCCTTGACGCCGAGGCGCGCTGCATCGTCCGGGTGCACATCAATGTAGGGCTCTTCGCTGTGCGACAGCAGGTGCGGCGCCGTACCCGTGCGCGACATAGTGTGCCACTGATCGCGGATGCGACCTGTATTCATGATCATCTCACCTGCTTTAGCAGGCTGCGCAGGCAGGCGCGCTGTCACCGCGACAAACCGCGCCTTGCGGCTATCGGTGACAAAATACCCGTCGGTAAAGAGGCGCGCGCGCCCCTTGGGGTAGTCCGCATTGACGGGCCACTGAATGGGCTGAAAGTTTTCGTAGTCTTCGCGGCTGATGGTCTCAAGGCCGCTGATATCAAACGCGCGTGTACCTCGGTTATCCAGGCCGGATAAGGCCGCATGTTCGCGGAAAATCTCGACTGGATGCCGGTAATTGAAGCCTTGGTCAAACCCCATGCGCCGCGCAAAGTCGCAGAGGATATCCCAGTCGTGCCGCGCCTCACCGGGCGGCGGGATCATGCCTTTTTGCAAGGACATACAGCGCTCGGAGTTGGTCACGGTACCCTGCTTTTCACTCCAGGTGGTGGCGGGCAATAACAGATGCGCAAATTTCGCGGTATCGGTATTGCCGATGGCTTCGCTGACAATCACCAGCTCACACTGCGCCAAAGCAGCCTTGACCGCATCGGCGTCGGGCATACTCACTACCGGGTTGGTCGCCATGATCCAAATGGCTTTGATGCGCCCTGCCGCTACCGCCTCAAACATATCCACCGCCTTGAGGCCATTTTGCCGTGCCATGCGCGGGGCCTGCCAAAAGCGCTCGACGCGCGCGATATCCTCCGGTTTTTCAAACCCCATATGGGCAGCCAGCTGATTCGCCAAACCGCCAACTTCCCGTCCGCCCATCGCATTGGGTTGGCCCGTAATGGAGAAGGGGCAGGCGCCGGGCTTACCGATTTTGCCCGTCGCCAGGTGGCAGTTGATGATGGCGTTGCCCTTATCCACCCCCGACGACGACTGGTTGATACCCATCGAAAACACCGTGACGACTTTTGATGTCGTGGCAAAGCGCTTAAAAACAGCCTCAACAGCAGCTTCCGGCAGGTCACACTGGGCCGCGACTGCGGCAGTGCTTGGCATTTGCGCACTGGCTGCTGTCAGCGCCGCCGCAAAACCCTCGGTGGAGTGGTCGATAAAATCCTGATCCAAAGCCCCCTCACGGGCCAAATAGGCCAAAAGGCCGTTAAAAAAATAGCCGTCGCTACCCGGTGCGAGCGGCAAATGGATATCGGCAATTTCACAGGTCGCCGTGCGGCGCGGATCTATGACGACTATGGTCATCTCCGGCCGCTCAGCGCGAGCCTTGGCAATGCGCTGAAAAATGACCGGGTGCGCGTAGGCGGTATTGGAGCCGACCAATATCAGCAGGTCCGCCTGTTCTAAATCCTCATAACAACCGGGTACGGCATCGCCGCCCAAGGCACGCTTATGCGCCACCACGGCACTCGCCATACACAGACGGCTATTGGTATCGACGTTAGCCGTCCCGATAAATCCCTTCAGGAGTTTATTGGCGACGTAATAGTCCTCCGTCAACAGCTGGCCGCTCAAATAAAACGCCACAGCATCCGGGCCATGGGTATCGATAATGTCGCGAAACCGCCGGGCGCCGTAATCCAGCGCCGCATCCCAGGATACCGTTTGCCCGTGTAATTGCGGCTGCAACAAGCGATCGGGTGAGCCTTGCGTTTGATGCAGCGCCGAGCCTTTTACGCAGAGCCTGCCGAAATTGGCAGGATGGTCCTCGCGGCCCTTCACGGCAATGACCTTATCGCCTTGAAGCTGCGCCGTCACACCACAGCCCACCCCACAATAACAGCAGGTAGTCTGCTGTTCGGTCACGGGCAGGGCGGCAGTTGAAGTATCAATGGCAATCACGGCAGACATGGCATTCTCAGTCAAAAAGGACCTGCTCAGCAGGTGGCGGCAGTCTCAGCAACCGATTCCGGGGCACCGGTCGCGAGAGTCGGGGCAAAGGCACGACCGACCAGCAAGCCGGGCAAAGCGGCCAATACCGGGGTTTGCGACTGCATCAAGTCAAAATAATAGGGCCCATCACGAACATCCCCAAACAACACAACCCCCACAATGCAGCCATCGCGCAGCAACAGCTTGCGGTAAACGCCGGTTGTCGCATCCTCCATGACCCATTCGTGGTGGTGGGGCAGAGTAACAAAATCCCCGGCACTGAAGAGGTGGACGCCACTCACTTTTAATTTGGTGGCAACCGGTACATTCTGAAACGGCCGCCGCTGATCGGCACCTAAGCGCTCGGCCAGGCTAATGCACTGCTGCCAAATGGGCTCAACCAAACCAAACGTCTGACCCCGGTGCTCGCAGCACTCGCCAAGCGCACTGATACGGGCGTCGCGCGTTTGCAGGTAATCGTCAACGACTATGGCCTTGTCACCCGTGAGGCCAGCCGCGTCACCCAGCTCACTATTCGGGGTGATGCCGGTAGCGATCACGGCAATATCACACGCCAACTGCTGGCCCGTGTTCAGCCGGGCACCGGCCAGCACGTCAGGGCTCTGCGCATCACCGAGAAAACGATCAACCTCAGCGCCCAACACACAGTCAATGCCCTTTGATTGCATGACCTTCGCCAAGAAAGCGCCTGCACGGGGATCCAGCTGGCGATTGAGCAACCAACGGCCGCGATGCACCACCGTCACCGCGAGCCCCTGGCGGGCGAGACCATAAGCGGCCTCCAGCCCCAAGAGACCACCGCCCACCACCAGGGCGCGCTTGGCGCCAGCGCAAAGCGCGAGCAAGCGCGCCACGTCATCGAGGGTGCGAAATGGCACTATGCCGGACAGCTGCTGGTTTTTTGCCGCGATGCTGGCAGGGCGCGAGCCTGTGGCCAGCACCAGTTGATCATAGGAAATCGTCAGGCCACTTCGACAACGCACCTTGCGATCTTGTGGACAAAGAGCGGTCACCGGGTCACCGGCCACAAACCGGATGCCGCGCTCACGATACCAGGCAGCCGATTTTTGAATCACGGATTCGGGCGGAATCTCACCGGCTAAGACGGGGCTGAGAAGTATGCGGTTGTAGCTACCCTGAGGCTCATCGCCAATCACCGTCACGTCAAACACCGAGGCGGCGCGCGCCAGCAGCTCGTCCAATAACCGGCCAGCGGCCATACCGTTACCCACAATCACAAGCTGTGTGCGGCAAGATGGGACGACAGACGCTCCCTGTGAAACCTTGGCGAAGGTATTGACGATCATGGCAGAATCTCTATCGCGGCTTTAGCTGCCTAGCGCTTTGGTTGCTTGGTGCTTTGGCTGTCTAGCACTCAGACTGTCTAGCACTTAGGCGCCGTCAATCGGCGTTTAGCGGTTTATCAACATAGAACCTGCAGGCCCCGTCAAAATGACTTTAGTTGGTGCAGCTTGGCGCCTTTTTGGTGCCAAGCCCTGGTGCTGCTGCCAGCAAAAAGCCCAAATGACTGGCTCAAGCCTGGCTTAATCGCACCGAAAGAGCGCTTTTGGCGCACTTTCATCAAAAAGGGCGTGCAGGTCTTAGCCTTTCAGCAAAAGACACGCCAGATCGAAAGGCCTCTTGCCTGGCCACAGAGGCACCTGTTACAGCACTTTGCCCGACCCGCTTGCAACACATCACTCGACCCACTTGCAGTACCTCACCTGACTCGCTTGCAGTACTTTGCTTGACTAGCCTGTCACAGGGCTTAAGCCGATCTATTCTCAAGGCTTGTCAGCCTCCGGCTGAATACCGACAATGGCGGGCTTTTTAAACTTCAATGTGTAAATATTGACTTGGCAACCAAGCAGGTGACGGCTTGAGTACCAAGCCTACTGGGATACTCCCTTTTTATGGCGCTGATTGCTCTTGGCATCAACCACACAACGGCCAGCGTCGCAGTGCGCGAAGCGGTCGCGTTTGCGCCTGACCGGTTGACCAGTGCGCTGCAAGCCGCTCGCAGCCTGCCGGGGCTGAATGAAATCGCCATTTTGTCGACCTGTAATCGCATGGAAATCTATGCCGATACCGATGACAGCGATCGTTTACTGGCCTGGCTTGCGAACTACCACAGCACCCCGCTCGATCAGATCCGCGCCTGTGCCTATGAACATCAAGGCGCGGCGGCCGCCAAACACATGATGAAAGTCGCCGCCGGCCTCGATTCACTGGTTCTCGGCGAGCCGCAGATTCTTGGCCAGATGAAATCGGCCTATGCCTCAGCGGTAGCGGCAGGCAGCCTGGGTAAAAACTTGTACCACACCTTTCACAAGGTGTTTTCTGTCGCCAAACGGGTGCGTTCTGAGACGGCCATTGGCGCCAACCCTGTCTCAGTCGCTTATGCGGCCGTCTCCTTGGCACAACAAATATTCTCTGACCTTAAAAAAGACACCGCCTTGCTGATTGGCGCGGGCGAAACCACTGAGCTGGTCGCCAAACACCTGCGCGAGCAAGGCATAGAGCACATCATCGTGGCCAACCGCACTCTGAGCAATGCGGTTCGCCTCGCGGAAACTGTCGGGGGCGAAGCCATCTCCCTCAGCGATATTCCAAACCTGCTGCACCGGGCCGACATCGTCATTGCCTCCACCGCGAGCCCCATTCCGATCCTGGGCAAGGGTGCCGTGGAAGCCGCGCTCAAACGCCGTCGCCACAAACCCATGTTTATGGTCGATATCGCCGTGCCTCGCAATATCGAAGAGCAAGTCGGCAGCCTGCCGGACGTCTACCTTTATACGGTTGACGATTTAAAAGCCGTGATCGATGAGAACCGCCGCTCTCGCGAGCAGGCTGCACTCATAGCGCTCGAGATTATCGACGAGGGCGTCAACCATTATCAGGCGGCCCTCAGCAGCCTCGATGCCGTGGCGAGCATTCGCGCCTTTCGCGCCCAGATTGCCGAGCTGCGCGAGGCCCCCCTGCAAAAGGCCCTCAAACAGCTGCAACAGGGGCACAACCCCGAGCAGGTGCTGCGTCAATTTGCCGAGCAATTCGGCAATAAAATCATGCATCAGCCCAGCAACGCACTGAAGCAAGCCGCCGCCGATGGCCAGTTTGAGGCGATTGCCGCCTTTCAACGCCTGTTTGCCCTGGACCTTAGCGACCCGGAAAGCCCCCTGCGCGACCCACGCCAAGACGACGGCGAGCATTAGCGCTCTCAACGATGCCTGAGCTTGCGGCCTGCGGTTAGGCGTCGGCTCGTCCAGATCCACCCCGTTTTTAACCCCTTACTGCGTTTAACCCCCTACGGCGAAAAAACCATGAAAGCCAGCATTCTGGAAAAACTCCAAGCCCTCACCGAGCGCTACCAAGAAGTTGGCGCCCTGCTCGGCGAGAGTGAGGTGATCAATCAACAAACGCGTTTTCGGGAACTCTCGAAAGAGTATGCCGAGCTGGAACCCGTCGTGCAGTGTTTTGCCCGCTACCAAAGCCTGCTGACGCAACAAGCCGAAGCACGCGCCATGCTGCAAGACAGTGACAGTGAGCTTGCGGAACTGGCGCGCGAAGAGCTGCAACAGCTTGAGGCGGAGGAAGGTCCGCTCAGCCACGAACTGCACACCTTGCTGCTGCCGAAAGACCCGCGCGACACCAAAAACGTCTTTCTCGAGATTCGCGCCGGCACCGGCGGCGATGAAGCGGCTATTTTTGCCGGGGATTTATTTCGCATGTACAACCGCTACGCCGAAATTCGCGGTTGGCAGGTCGAAATCCTGTCTCAAAACGATGGCGAACACGGCGGCTTCAAAGAAATTATCACCCGGGTTGCCGGCCAAGGCGTCTATTCCCAACTGAAGTTTGAATCGGGCGCGCACCGGGTGCAGCGGGTGCCCGCGACTGAGTCACAAGGTCGGATTCACACCTCGGCCTGCACCGTTGCCGTTATGGCGGAAGCCGATGAAGTCGACGAAATCAGCATTAATAAAGCGGATATTCGGGTGGATACCTTTCGCGCCAGTGGTGCAGGTGGCCAGCATGTGAACAAAACCGACTCCGCTATCCGCATTGTTCACTTGCCAAGCGGCCTGGTGGTGGAATGCCAGGACGAGCGCTCTCAGCATAAAAACCGCGCCAGAGCCATGTCGCTACTCGCCGCCAAACTCGCCGATATGGCCGATGAAAAAGCCGCCAAAGAGCGCTCGGATGAGCGGCGCAGCCTGGTGGGCTCAGGCGACAGGTCTGAGCGGATTCGCACCTATAACTATCCACAAGGTCGCGTCACCGATCACCGCATCAACCTGACGCTCTACCAGCTGGACGACATCATGAACGGCAAACTCAGCGAGCTGATTCAACCCTTGGTCAGCGAATACCAAGCCGATCAACTCGCGGCCCTGGCCGATTAAGCTCGCCGTGGCGCTCAGTTACCGCGAGGCTCTCGAGCGGGCGGCAAGCCTCGCGAGTGACAGCTCACGCCTGGATGCCGAACTGCTGTTATGCCATGCGACAGGCGCCAGCCGCAGCCAGCTTTACGGCTGGCCCGAGCGCTTGCTGACGCCCGAGGCTGAAGCCCAGTACAACGCCTTGATCAACCAGCGTCAGCAAGGCATGCCAGTGGCGTATTTGCTCGGGCAGCGCGAATTTTGGTCACTTCCGCTTGCGGTCAATGCCAGCACACTCATCCCAAGGCCGGATACCGAAGTGCTGGTTGAGGCGGCACTCACCCTCTGGCCAAGCGTCAAACACACCTTGCCGCTATGCCCAGAGTTTGCGCTGGCGGATCTTGGCACCGGCACCGGCGCCATTGCCTTAGCACTCGCGAAAGAGCTGCCGCATTTGGCCATTTTGGCGGTCGATGCCAACAGGTCGGCCTGCGACCTCGCAAGCGCCAACAGCCAAGCGCTCGGTCTACCCCTTGTTGTTGAACACGGCAACTGGTTAGACCTCAACTGGTGCCAACGCTTTGTAGCCCGCGGGCCCTATGCGCTGATCGTCAGCAACCCACCCTATTTGGCTCAAGACGATCCCCATTTGCAGCAGGGTGACGTTCGGTTTGAGCCCAGTAGCGCTTTGGTCGCGGGCGAAGATGGGCTCAGCGATTACCGCGTCCTGATTCCGCTGGCGAAAGCCGCCCTCGCACCGGGCGGCGCGCTGTTACTCGAACATGGCGCCGACCAAGCCAGCGCCCTGCAAGCGCTGCTGGCGGCCGAGGGATTTAGCGACATTCACACAGACCTCGACTACGCCCTGCGCGATAGAGTCACCCACGCCAGGCGCACCCATTAACCCAGGCCGACCGGTGGCGACGCGATAAAGCCCACAATCGTGATGACAGATTAAGTGCACGCACAGATTGTTATACTGAGATTGTTATACTGAGATTGTTATACTGGGTGCGCAGTCACAAGCAAGGCACTCAAGGTCAGGTAAAGCGCATGGCAACCAAACGTAAGCTGCCCGTTGGCATTCAATCGTTAAATGAGATCATTAACGGTGGCTATTATTATGTAGACAAAACCCCCTATGCCCATGCG
>JACCDR010757708.1_pt1 | contig 48292 bp, 59 predicted proteins | sample 7446431 | NCBI WGS metagenome assembly JACCDR01 (sample SAMN15323443, study PRJNA562643) | freshwater metagenome | isolation source: river surface water | place: USA:Blue River Watershed | collected 2017-08-17 | reverse complement strand
TAGAGTCGATCTTCCAACCAGCCGGAATTGCAAAAGTGTCCGAGAGAATTCGCACAGTGCCGAGCGTATAGAAGCTCGCTGCGAAATCGTTAAAGTCCACGACGTACTCGATAGTCTGTCGGCCACCAACGGAGGAGGTGGTAATCCCACCCCGACCGTCAGGACCAAGAAGGCCCTGACCAACTTCGTCCCGGCCAGTCTTGATGACAAGGCCGTCGTTGTTTACCCAAATAGGCATAGTTTGTTTATCCTCTCAAGAATTAGTATTAGACAACCTGATCGGTGTCAGTGAGGACCACAACCATGTTTTCCGGGCGGTAGAGCTTAAAGCCGTACCGGCAAGTCATGACGTACTCTTCACGCTGGAAGTCCTTGTTGTAGTCGGAGTCAACCTTGGGGGACTGACGAACCGAGCCAACAATAGGCAGGGCGTCCTGCGCAGCGGAGAAGAACAGGTTGGCCACACCCTGAGTAGTCGTACGAGAGCTGATGGTCTCAGCGCCAACCTGAAGCAGGTTGTCAGAGGTGTAGACATCGAACCCGTAGACGTTCATGAGGAATCGCATACCCGTAGACATACCGTCTCGGACGATCCCTTCCCAACGTGGGTTATTAGAAACGTTGGTAAGGTTAGTGAGTGTGGAGAGCGTGTACTCTACCGAAGGATCAACGAGTGCGACAAGGTTAGTCATGGGGACATTAGCCTTGCGAAGCGCAAATCGAGCCTTGGCAAAATCGTTCGTAGAGATGGTCTCGTTAGTGCCGGAACCGACCCAACGGTGTTCTGCGCCGTTGATGGAGTTAACGTTACCTGCCGTCTGTCCCGCAGGACCCTGACGAAGGATTGCAACTTCCATATCCTTGGACAGACCACGAGTCATCTTAGGGACGAACTGCGAGATAAGCCGAGAGGCGTACACGGAGTCCTGAAGCATACGCTGAGTAATGTACGTAGCAGTGGACTTGTAGTCCGTGATGGAGAACTGGAAGTTACCAGTGTCCATCGCAGAGTAGCGGATGGCCTGACCCTCTTCGTAGTCTCTGACTTCCGCCTGACCGATAGACGGGATATTAATTACGTCGCCGTCCGGGAAATCCGAGATCATATCGACGTATTTCATAGCGATCAGCTCGTCCTCGAAAAACTCCTTGATCTGGGAAGACCAAATCTGAGAACGAATAAGATGCTGGTTGTTACCAGTTGTAAACATCTGGGTTAATCTTTCACCCTGTGGGGATTATATGTTGTTTGTTTTACATGAAGAATCGATCCCCTAGAGCAACAGCGTCTCGGTGAAGCTGGAGCTGCGTGGCAGCGGACCAGTAGGCACCGGGGTTCTTAGCTTTCAGATTCTGGTAGAACTTGTTGTTCCTTTCCCCCGTCTTGTTGGCGCCTTCGACACTTCTAGTCTGACCCGCAGGGGGTACAAACAGATTAGGGTTCGATGTAGCCTCAGACGTGGAGATTCCGATAGCCTTGAAAAATCTTTCTGGGCTGTCTTTAGCGAGCTTGTCAAGAATATCAGGAGTGAGCCCTCTGTCTTCACCGAGGCGGTTAAGCTCCGATACGTAGGACTGTCCGTACTTCTTTACAAGAGCCGATTGGACGGCTAGGAGATTTCTCTTTTGCTGTTCTAGGGTATTTTTGGTTTCCAGCGCCTTTACGACACTGGCGACAATTTCATCCGTATTTACAGGCTTCTGATTGACTTGTTCGTTCTCAGAGTTACGGTTAACTCCGGACTCGTCGTAGTCGTTATCGTCGTTGTTACTACGGTTGGGTCTGCTTTTGTTGACCGCTTCCATGAGGTCTTCAATGGTTCGGTTCTTGGCAGCCAGCTCGCGCGTCTCTTTCAACTCTCTCTTGAGCTGCTCGATAAACTCGTCCTTATGTGCGACAGACTTTGCGAGCTCTTCTGGAGTCTTGTATTTACGGCCTTCGCCGACAAGAGCTTCAAAAGGATTTACATCGTCGTCAGTAGGGCTGTTTTCGGCAGACATACCAAGAAGATTAGGGTCAACGTTGAATAGGTTATCGCTGTTTTCAATGGTCATGAAAGTATACAGTGGTCTTTGTATTAGGGGGTTTTATGGGCGAATTCGAGGAGTTCTAAGACTCTTCGAGCGAACTCGTCCATACCGTTAAAGTGTGCTTGCTGATACGCCCAAGATGGCGAAGTGTAAGACTCTAAGGTGGATGTCCGCTTTTCCAAAGAATTGTGCTTCTCACTTATTAGGTCGTAAAGTCTGGACAAAACAGGCCGACAAGATTTAACGTACTCCGCGAAAGCTTGTCGCTCATTTTCAGGCAAGTGCCTCGTCCATTCCAGAGACAGGGGCTTCTGCTGGGCTTGCATTAGGGGGTGGGACCTCCTCCGTCATTGTTTCGGTTATTCCCGGGGTTTGCGCTTGGACGAAGTTGTTCTCCGACCCCGCGTTCATCAAAGCCTGAGCTTCCAATTGCTCCGCAATACCGACATCCTTCTCCAGCAAATCTCTTTCCTCAAGTTGCAGAAGCTCTGTGACAAGCTTCGCTAGGTCAAAGGACTTGAAGTGTCTGCGGATAGCAGGGTCTTGGCCGAAGGGAGACCCAAAGAACGTATTGATGTTCTGGATCATCTGGGCGTTTTCTGCGAAATGCCTAGCAGCGAGAGGGCGAATCCTACCGTTGCCAGCGATGTCTTCCGGGCTAATTGTGAGCCAAATCTCCGAACCGAACTCTGGTTCGATGGTTTTGATTACAGAGTTACCAGCGTTTCTACGGGCCAGTTCCAGCATACCATTCATCCCCTCCTCGATCAAGTGCATCTCGAACTCGGAGATTTTAGTCTGGAACGTTCTGGATGCAGCGTTTTCTAGCCGCTGGACCTCGTACATGGTTTTCTCACCCGGTGTCCGGAAGCCCATTGCTTCCTTGGGGGAGCCAGCCATCTCTTCCATCTTTTGCTCTAAGACGCCGATTTCCATATTGGCGTTCAGGGCCTGTACGTCTGGCGACATCACCTCAACATCACCGTCGTCACCAACCAAGATTTTGGCAAAAGGACCCCACACGAAGTCTTGGACATAGCCCTTAATCTTGAGGGGAGGGAACGCGATTAGGTCGAAAACGTCAGCTTTGAGGTTTTCTAGATGGTCAATTCTGTATTGCATACCAACAAGATTGTCCAGAGGACCCATGGCCCAAAGGTTGTCTTGTCGTGGCCTCCAACCTACATGGTAGATCGGGGCTGTCTCGAAAATAGAAAGCTCCTCTTTATTGTAAATAACCTTGTGCCTGTCCGCGATTACTACCAAACGATTTCTTTGAAGCTCTCTCTTTTCGTCGTCGTATATGTCGCCGTAAAAGTACAGGAGCTCGATAGAACCGTCAGTAAGGTAGTCTTGGAAAGACCCGAAGCCATCAACTCTGAGTCCCTGGTCTTTGGACTCCCACTTGGCTCCTAGGTTGTTGACTGAGGTCCTAATTTCACTTAGGTAGTCGAACACACCTTGGGCAATTTCCCTATCACTAGCGTCAGGGTACAGGCCCTCTAAGACCTTTTTAACATTACCCATGGTCGTTAGTGAGCGTATAAACTTTGGGGACTCTTTGAAGGAAGGGGCCGTAGGATTAAAAACAATGTCGTAAGGAGAAATTCTCTTTAGGCCGGGGCCTACGTACCCGTGCTTTGTCTTACTGTCTCCCTCGACTCTACCGTCGATCCAGACTGGCATTGCAAAAGCATTACCAAAGTCAATAAAATCGTAGACCAGCTTAGAAATCTCGTTTCTGAACTGGGGCTGCTCCACTGCGTGGAACATATAGCTTTCGATGACGTTCTTCTTCTGGATAGAGTTGTCGTCTTTACTATTGCCCTCCCACCTAAGCCACTTTCTTTTGGGGAACATAGAAGCCATGTAGTTGGCGTATAGGTTGTCCCTGATTTGAGTCAGCTTGGGCGTTGTAGTTTTGTTTTTCCACGGAAGCTTGGAATTAGACGTAGTAGTCGTATCAGTAGCGTAGACGTAGTTTCTGAGCTCTTTCCACTGCTCTTCTTTTACGTCTCTAGCCTGCTTCCACTTATGGTACGTGTCTGACAACTTAGACGCAAGATCGTCCTTAGACAGAATGGTATCAAAGTCTAGGGTTGTAACAGCCATTAAAAAATACCACCAAATCTGTTGTTTCCGGTTGTGTACTGACTGTACATATCCGCTTTAGGGGACCGTCTAGTGCCTACAAACCCAGCAGAGGGGGGAACACAAGCGGCTATTGCAGAGGACAGAGCGTCTTTCATGTCATCGTGCGCTGGGTTTTGCTGGACCAACTCTTCCTCCAAAAGAGCGCAGTTGCCTCCTTTGTAATGCCAAACTTGTAGATTAGCGTACCTAGGCTGTAGTACAGCTTCCATACGCTCTTCTTTTGTGCCTATGTGACGTGTAGGTGCGAACTCTTCGACAGATAGTGCTAGACCGAATTCTCGTATGTAGTTGTCTTTCAAATCTTGAACGATAATTTTCTGAGCCGAGGTAACTTCACACCTAATCTTGCGGAAATTCCATTTGATATAAAGACGGAGGATTTCTTGGAAGTACTCGGAGATTTTTGTAGTCTTAAATCTGGAGATTTCCAGAACGTAGTAGTTGTTTTCTGGGCTAACCCCGACAATAGCGATGGCGCTGTAGTCAGCTCTCTTTCTAGTACTGAAAGCAAAGTCCACTGCCGCAAAAACGTTTAGGGGAGTGTCCCTGAAATACCATTTACCATTGTCTTGGATGAGATTTTTTGGGTCGTAGTACTGGAAGTAGTCTCTAGAAATAGCAGCAGAAGCGCTGTCGTTCGGGTTATTGTAGTACTGTGCGAAAAACTGAATTTTGTCTAGGTACTGGCCACGCTTTTTAGCCAAGATGTTTTGGTCAAAGCCGAACCACTTACCGTCTGATCGTTGCTGGCGAGGCCACAGAAAATCACCAGTCCCGTCTCTAGCCGGGGAATTCTCCACGGGTCTTTCAAAAATTTCGTATAAGTTGTTCTCGCTGACAATCTCGCCTCTAGCGTCAAAGACCTCAACGGTCATTTCCGCCATGTCGTTGTACAGGTCCAGCGGGTTGTACCGTGTGCCCACTGCCCATTCCCGACCGTCAGCGCCTTCGATAGACGAAAGCAAAGAGTACTGCTGCTGGACTTTATCTCTACCTTCTTTTGTGTACGCATTTTCTTTGACGACAACGTCGTCCAGAACCGCAACGTCGCAGTGCATACCAGTAATACCAGTGGTAAGGCCTGCGGTAAAGATAGTGGGGTCGCGGACAGCCTCGGCCTTTCTTTTAGGGTGGTCAACTGCGATTTCAGTCTCTGTCCACTTTTCCCGCTTGGACTCGTCCTCGTTGACCATTTCTGGCCAATACCGTCTGTAAATTGGGCTTAGCAGAATGTCTTTAATAAACTTAAGCTGCTTTGTAGCCAGATTAGACGTAGACGAGATGTAGAGGACTCTTATAGTAGGGTCTCTAGTTATCTCCCAAGCAACCCGGTAAGCAGCCAAGGCCGATTTCATATGGTCACGAGGGAGAAGAGTTAGTTGGTGGCTTTTAGCCTCGTCTCTGGTCCACCACCTGCATACTTCTTCGTGTATGGCCCCTAAAACTCTTTGGGGGTGGACGAGCCTGATAAAAGTAACCAGATCGGCTTCGGCAGCCTCTCTGATCTTATCAGCTTTGTTCACCAAAAGCTGCGAGGTTCTAGGGGCCATGCTATTAAGGACTCCAAGGAAATTCAGTAACTGGGTTGGGGACAACACGCAGAATAGCGCGGCGAACCTTGAACCTCACGGTTCCCGCTACGTCAGCCCGGATCGACATATCGAAGCGCGGGTTGAGGGAGGTACGAGACCCGACGAGGAGAGGTTCTGTTGCGACCCACCCTCGACCGAGGTCTTCTGTTGGGTAAGGCTCGCTGTTGTAGTTTCCTAGGGTTTGTCCTAGGCCTCTAGCGGAGATTGTGGACGATTGGCCAAGAGTAGCTTGGAAGCAAGGACGAATACTAGAAGCCCCTGCCTCTACCTCCCAGAAGGCTGATACGTAATCAGTGCTTGTAAACCCTGTAGTTGGCGCGGGTGTAAAGCTCATTCTGATGGTGTTAAAAGTATTTGCAGGACCGTCCCCCGCCGAGGTAATATCGATTACTGCTGTCTGGCCACCAGTGTCTGGATTAGATTCCAAAGAAACCACTGCGGTGACGGGGCACGATCCGGTAAGGCTGGTAGACGCCACAGTTTGGGAAACATTGACCGTGAAGTTCGGGTTGGAGCCGCCTGTTATGAAAGTTCCGGCGGAGACACCTGACCCAGTAACACGCTGCCCCACAGCCACTACGCCAGAAGAAGTCGCTGTTACTGTTAGGGCTGTTCCCGAGATAGACCCGGTAAAGGCAGAGTTACCAGTCACGTTAGCGACAACGGCTCCTGTTGGTACAGTTCCGGACGCGCCGTTGTTTGCCGTGCCGCTTGTGCCGGTAAACCTTCCGTTGGTAAGAATGTTGGAGACTGTCGGGTCTGTGTTAAACCACGAACCAGCGCCAATAACCTGAGTTATAGCGATAGAAAGAGTTCTAGACGAGAGCCATGCACCGAGGGGTGCGAGATGCACGTTGTCTCTAGTTACACCCGGGGCATCAGTGCCGTAGAGGGGGTCGCCGGGAGGGTAAGCTGGATCACGAAGATCATCGAAAGCGTCCCAAAGGTAGGCCCCGAGAGAGGCGTAGTTCGCCCTGATCCATGCGTTGATATCGACAATGCGCTGCATGGAGGCTGGGCTGATTTGTGAACCGGACGGGCTCACAGCGACCCGCCGTGGTCGGATGGTCCCGATAATAACCTGCCTGCCAGCCGCCCGGTAGGCATTGACCACTTCGGTGATCTTGGCGGTTACAGTGGCAACGGGGCCATCGGTTGTGCCAAAGTTGGTTCCGGCGTTGTAGATGATTAGGTCGGCAGTAGAATTAAGAACCGCTGTAGTGCGCTTGGCGACGCCTGTCGCCGTATCACCCGCGTAGCCGAAGTTAGCTCCTGAAAAGAAAATAGTATTGGCTGCGACGCGGTTTGTGTCTCCGTAGACGGACACTCGGTCAGGAACTTCGCCCGAGGTATTCGTCGCGTCGTACCAGATATGGTGCCTGCCTCGATGACCAATGCGCCATAGAGCCCAGTGCAGCTCGCTGTCCGCTTGATTCTCGATTGTGCTCGCCGTAGCGGAGTTGGCGTACTGGATCACGCTGTCGCCAACGGTGGCGATCTTAACGCCCGCTAGCAAGGGAGGTGCGGACCCACCTCCGGATACCCCACTAAGAAACAGCTTCCTTCGTCTACGGTAAGAAAGACTCCCGATTAGGCCCATAAGTGTGCTACTTTCTTAATTAGGAAGTAAAGCCGCCTGACGCCAGAAGCACTACTGTAAGGTTGGTTGTACCGTCCCCACCTGTAAGTTCAGGCCGGATAAACCGGACGAGCTCCGAAATTGAGTCCAATCTGGCAGACGTAAACAGGAGTTCGTTTCCTTGTAAATCCGTCAAGGGAAAATATGTCACTCCGTCGTTGGAGCCTGTGATTCTGATGGAGCCTCCGCCGAACGTTCCCGTAACTTGGACTGATCTGTCACTGGCCCCCGGGTTCGAGAATGGCGTGGCTGTATCGGAAACAAGAATATTAGACCAAGAAATGGCCCAAGCCGTGTTTAGAGCCTCCGGGATTGCGTTAATCACTCGGTTAATGACAGCCATTAGTTAAAAACCAATCTTTTTAATGGTGACTTTGAGAATTTCAGAGAGGACGAACCAAAAGATACCGGACAAAACCAGAATGACGGCTAGCCCGCCTTTCCATTTGTTTTGAAACACGTTCCAAGAGTTGATGGACGGGATGACATCGTCGTCGAGCTTCTTGGTTAGGTTCTCCATGCCAATGCTGGTCTTTTGTAGGTCTAGGCCGAGCTTAATGATCTCAGCATGAAGTTCTTTGTTGGTCATGAATTGAGTACAATGCGATTAAAGTCTTCGTCGAGGACCAAGGAACGCTCAGCAATGTTCTTGGCGGCTTTGTTTACTTCGTCCTTGGAGGGGCGGCCTCGCCCGGGACTGTCATTTTTGGGGCCTAGAAGGTCCAGAAGCAGCTTATTGGCCGCGTAAGCCATGTTGGAGGTGCCAGAGGCCGTGTCCATAACTTTCCGAAAAGCCTTGGACTTAAGTTTAATCTCTTTTTCCAGACGCCAGTGTCTAAGGTACTCGTCCTCAAACCACTTCATCTTTGAAATCTCTAGCCAGTGGTCCCACCCGCCAAGCTCAGAGTTCGCAAACTCGTATTCGGTCGGGTCGTCGTAGGCCATGTAGAGTTGGTAGAGGGACGGAAGACCTTCGTGCGGCTCCCTTTTCAAGGTGAATTGGACCCACTTACGATTCTCAGGGGTCATCATCTCCCAGAACAAAGCTTTGGTGAGCCAGACTCCTGACTCGTTCTTGAAGGTTTTCACGGCTTAAAGACACTCTTGGGGTGGATTTGGGTAAAGGGGGAGGTTTTGGCCGGCTATCGGGCTGGGCGCAACAAAGCGGATAATCCAGAGTTCACCTACGGCGGGCTGACCTCCAACCCGCACAACCGACATGGGGCCAACTTCAGTGGCGAATTCCCAGTCTGTAATAGTATTATACCATAAGAACGGACAAAAGTCAAGAGTTATTTTGGATGGACAGAAAAATTTTTATAACTACTAGGTACCTTAAAGGATTACCTTAAGTATGTTTTCTTTACTAGGGTATTATCTACATTGGACATAAGGTACCAAGAGAATCCTTAGAGGTATCCTATTAGTATATACTATTAGTCCCCTATTGGGAATTTCTTTTAGTAAAATTTGAGGTGTAGTTCCCCCCGCAAAGAGGCCCCCCGTCCCCCCTCCCGGGGTAGGCATGGGTGGGGTCAACCGCGATGATCCTATCACTAGGAAACTAATCCTCTAGGTCACAACCCTGAACCTATTCGTTCATACCTAAACCATTCGTCATACTCCCGACACAATCTTGTGGACGCGGATTGTTCACATATAAACAATAGGTTAGGACATAAATCCTACCCTTTCGTCACTCATACGATTGAGGCATAACTAAGGCAAACCCGTGCCTTACCCGTCACAATTCATTAGACTTTAGTATAACCCACTTTTCTACCTTTTTTCGCCATCGCCGTATTCCGCCTTATTTTGGTCACAAACCTAGGGCTTAGTGCTGCTCATGGTTAGGTTGAGTTATGGAAAGGGGTTGCCTTAGTGCTCCCCTAGGCTCTTGCCTAACAGACTAAAGAGAGGGTTTATCCCATGATGTTCTTGGACGTCACTAGTGAGGCAATCAAGACGGAGTTGTTCCGCTTCCGCGACACTTCGTGGACCGGGCTTGCTATCCAGCTTGATGGAAAGCCTCTTGCATTTGTCCATTGGTCACGCGATGGGTACGAGGTTGTCATCTACGAGAAAGGCAACCCCACAAACATTGTCGAATGCTACAAGGGGGGGCTTGGCGCTGCATGGCGTTCCGCTGTCCTGTCAGGTTTCCGCAAACACTACGCCAAGGGGTGACGTCATGAAAACAAGCGCGCGGTTCCGTCTCATTGCTTGCTATTACCTTAACGAGGCAAGGCTTGCGAGAATTGAAGCCATGGCCTGCCGTCATGGAGATAACCCCTTGGTCAACATCATGGAGGGTAAACCCTACGGACCTGTTTATGTGACGGCTTCAAGGTTTTGGCAGATCGAGGCATGCTGCTATATCGCCAAGGTTAGAATGTCCCTTTCGGACGCCATCGCTGCCGAAAAGGCGGGAGATTGAAGCCATGGCTGTTGTCGCATCAAATCGCGCCTTATCGTCACTCCCGTTGCATGAGGCTCTGCAAGAGCTGGATGCGCGCTATCGTCGGGAGTTAATGAAGGCTTCTAAAGCCGCCAAGCGTGGCGACACAGCGGCCTATGCTCAACACTCCGAACACGCTGCGAAACATCTTGCCCGGAAAGAGACGACACAAGCCGCGATTGACCGCAAGGCTTTGCCTGACTACGGGAAGGCCGTTGTTCGCAAGGGTCCAAGGATGGAACGCAAAGCGCAAACTTTCAAGCGGTGGGGTGACAAATGACACGGGAAATTACACGTGACGAGCTTGTGAACGAATTGCTCTTGGCCCGCAAAGAGCGCGATAATAGTAAGGCTAGGTGGGCTATCGTTAGGCTTAGGTTTGTCCAAGCCTTCGGTTCATGGAAAGAATACGGTCCTACCAACTAGGCAGATGTTTCTTCTCTTAGTGTCTTAATCCTGCCACAATCGGGCTTTAGGACACTAACTTAAGGAACAAACGGAACCGACTAGCAATCGGGAGTTTGCGACTAGTCCCATATAGGGGCGAAAGAGGGTTTATCCCGCACAATGGGGTACTGCTTAGGGCAAGTACCATTGGAACAACTAGGAAAGCGCTTGAGCCACTAGCAAGCGTGTAAGACATCCTGTTGTTCATCCGTTCAAGGTCATAGGGGTTCATCCTCTGTATCGGCTTTGGGTTTTGGAGTAGCTTTGCCTCTCTGAGGTTAGCCAAACAATTGCCCTATAAAAGCGCGCCTTAAACGCGGTTGCAATTCGATCTAGTGGCGGCTTTCGGCCTTGTTCCTATCAGACTTATTGTGTCTGTTTGAAGGATGGTTTCGGAGTGTGTAGCAATCCCGCTTGCACTTTGCTGGAACCATCCTCAAAACGGATGGATTGACGACAATGACGAACAACATGCTGGTTACCCTTCCCTCGGCAGAGAGTATTCTGAAGGGCAAGTGGGAGAAGGTGCTTGCGGATACGCGCAAGCTGTATGATTCGGTCGGACAGCGGTTGCATGTGCTTGCAGCTTACTCGCTGCACCATGCGGCAACACATTCGGACCCCCGCAAGCTGACGGACTTTTTCAACATCCTCCGGATCAATGATCAGGATGCGCTTCGCATTTGGATCGGGGAATACGCCAAGTGTGTTGATCCGTCTGACATTGACGAAGAAACCGGCGAACCGCGCGTGAAGCCTTTCCTTCGGTACTCTACGGCGACAGGGTTCACTTTCATCAAGGGTTCCAAGCCTGTTGTCGCTGATTTCACCTTGGAAAACATGCTTGGCACCACGCCTTTCATGTCGCTCCAGACGAAGAACAGCGGCGCAAGGCAGCTCGGATGGGAAGAGATTCTTGCTTATCTTCTCAAGGTGAAGCCGCAAGTTGAGAAGAAGGCTGAGAAGGCCGGTCTTGCTATGCCTGACGAATTCGTCGGGCTTCTCCAGAATCTGGAATCGAGCGTCAAGACTTTCGACGCCCATCGGATCGCTGCTGAAGCGGAACAGGCGAGGCTTGCTGAGATTGCCAAGAATGCCAAGAGCAAGGGCAAGGGCAAGGAATCTGATTGGAAGCCGCGCAAGGCTACCGGCAAGTCTGTTGCCAATCAGAACAACAAGACGGACGGCGACGAATCCATTCACGCCACCGCCTGAGAATAGCGCGCTCTCGGTAAACGAGAGGTGCGTTAGGGGTCCTAAGCAAGACCGTATAAACTGCCTAAATCAAAAATGTAGTAGCCTATAGGAGGGCTGACTCCAATGATTTAAGGTAACAGGGAAGCCTGAAAACTTGACCCTTAAGCTAGATAACTGTAGTTGATCAGGCCCCTAGGTGTAAAATCCTAGGGGCTTTTTCTATGTTTGTATGTTAAGAGTTAATTCCCAATCGGAGGTTAACTCCTATCATCCAAAGCAACAGGGCTGCTGAAAAGAGGACCAAAGATATGATTATTGACATCAACAAGAAGTACAAGACTCGTGCAGGTCTCAAGGTCATCATCGACCTGATTCACACAGGAAAGAACAACTCCCAGTACCCTGTGGCTGGCAGGGTGATCGAGAAGACCTACGGCTCAACGGGTGGCAAACACCACTCCATGACTTGGACCAAGGAGGGAAAGTTTCGGGACACCGTGAGTGCGGATGGTGTAATGTCTCACCTCGACCTCATTCCCGATGACGAAGATTGCCTCCGTGAGGTTGACTTCAGCAAGAAATACAAGACTAGGAGTGGCCATAAGGTTATTCTTGATCCGTCTCTTGTGAACCCAAACAATAACTATCCTGTAGGGGGTTTCGTCTGTAAAGAGAACAGAACACCTAAGAGGGAAAGCTGGACGAAAAACGGCAAGTATTGTTTTACCTGTGAAGAACCCTCTGACCTCGACCTCGTTCTGGACACTGACAGCGAGGCCCCTAAGACTGATCTTTCTCTTGGTGAGATTCTTGATCTTGCTGTCAAGAAGGCCAAGGAAAATGCAGACAAGGCCGTCAAAAAGCGCAAGGAGGACAAAGAGAACGAGCTGAAAGAGCTCGCCAAGACTATCGCAACTGTTTCTAATTTCTATCGAGACATTCCGCCGCTCGGCGGTCAGAAGCAGCGTTTCGGGGCGGACTTCGAGACAATTGTCTACGAGTTGCTGTTGAATTTTGAGAACTACCGGAAACCCTAACTCAAACTGGAGAAAGAGAATCAAATGAGCAAGTCCAAAGCAGACAAGTACGGTGTTGTCATTCGCATGGGAGCGGGCAAGTTTACTTGCGAGACAAGGGAGACGAAGCTTCGCGGTGTGCTTCCTATCAATCTCAACAAACTAGACCGAAAGGAATTCAACCAGTTCGTTCGGTCTATGCAGTCTTTCGTGGAAGCCTAGCAGGAGTTTGAGATGAGCGAGCTACGAGACCAGATTCGCAAGGAATTCTACCTTGGCGTGACCGCAGTGATGCTCGGGCTCAGTTTTTTTCTGGTCTACATCTTGTCTTTGCTTCTCATTCCTTCGTACATCCACGGGTTGATCAACTCGTTTGTTACTGGCTGTGTAGTGGGGCATTTCAGCGTGAAGATGGCAATTTGGTATAGAAAGCGCTCCAGAGGCCCCTAGTAGCCCCTAGGAAGGCCCACACGAGCCAAGAACAGGATGTCGGCTAGGGTAGTAGCCCTAGCGTTTCTTCAACCCACAGGAGTGGTTATGAAAGAAGACTTCAGGCCTTTGGAATTTCTGTTTCTGCTGGTGTCAATCTTTGTGTTCATAGCAGCGATGCGTATGAACCACTCGTGGTGGTGACGAAATGACACAGCAACTAGGCTTTCAATTTCCTACACCTTGGTGGGTCGTCGAGAAGTACACTATGACCCCACTGAGAGAAGTGAGTTGGAGAGAAGAGAACTGGAAGCTATTGGAGCTCGCTTCTAGTATTTCTCACAAAAAGTCTGGTCAGTACTGTCCTCGAATAGCTTGGGCAGTTTTCTCTGAACTGATCGACAAAGGCAGAGGCCCTTGGGCTGGTGAACGACTTATACTTTGAGACGGTGAGTCCGAAATAGTTGAGGCTACAGCCTGCAAAGCTGTGCATGTCGGGGCAGGTCCGACCCGTCTCTCCAAATCCGCATCGTTAGCTCAACAGGACAGAGCACAAGCCTTCTAAGCTTGGGGTTGTAGGTTCGAGTCCTACACGGTGCGCCATGTCCCCTCCGCAGAGGTTTTATTAAATTAGGTGGCTGCGGTAACACCTAGAAGTTACGAAGGGTTAGGCCGCACATACTCGGTGAGAACGGGCGGAGCTTCGCCCGACTTTCTCGTAGAGAGACCCTTCACAGAATTCCCCCACGCTCGGTTAGTTTAACTGGTAAAACCTCGGTCTGTAAAACCGAAGATCAGAGTTCAAACCTCTGGCCGCAGCGCCCTTTCCTATCACAAACTGAACAGAGATGTACATGAATTACTTAGTCAGTGTCGTACTTCTTCTTTTGGCTCTCTTCGCAGCCTTTTTAGGAGGCGGAATGCTTGGCCTCTCATCACCACAAATAGTCGGAGAAAAAGGGTCTGGTTCTTCAAAAGTGGTTGTGTCTGACGGAACCCTTGTCTTCTTTGGAAACTCTCTTTGTGTAGTTTCCTTTGTCTTGGCTGTTTGCGCTTTGTGGGTCAGGCCCTAGCTTAGGGATACTCTGAGTGACAGAAAACTTACCTCCTCTTTTTAGAGCGATCATAGAAAACCAAAGAGAGATAGACGAAGAGATAAAGAACAAACCAGTTGTTGACCTCTTCAAAGTTCACCCCCTAACACAGAGAAAAAAGGAACTTATAAATGCTGCTAGACGTTACAGATCAAAGCCGGGGAGAGCCCCTTCTTAGCAACAGCGCTGAGAGCGCAAAGGGTGGAGGACTGCGTAAGATGAACCTTCTATTCGTGTACGGTACGCTCAAGAAGGGGTTCGGCAATCATAGGGTTCTCTACGACGGCAATGCTCCACCTACGTTGCTTTCTTCTAATGCGTACACCTACGATACCAAGTGGGACATCATTCCTAACGGACCACGGGGTGGTGGTTTTCCGTACCTCATCCCCGGCGACTACAGCGTTATGGGGGAGTTGTACCTCGTCAATGACAAGGTGTTCAAGCAGTGCGACGGTCTGGAAGGCTACCCTAACTTCTACGACAGGCACCTGATCCCGATCTCTCTGAGGGAAAGCCCTCGCGTACAGGATATCCAGATGGCTTGGGCCTATGTACCAGCGGACGCGGAAAGTCTCCGCAAGAGAGTGGACGAGCAGAACGAGTTCTGGGGCACCGGAGTCTATATGTCCAACCAAAGAACAAAAGTATGGGTCGACCATCCATGAGCACAAAAGAGGAACTGACTTTCGAACAATGGACGAAGTGTTTCTGGGAGTATGTTAAAGGTCTTCCTATCAGCGTTGAAGTAAAGCTCGGTAAGAAAACCCTGAGGAAACTGTACAACAGACACCACAGTTACTCTTCTGCTGTTGGTCGCCTGTTCTTTGGCAACTCCTAGGAAAGCTCTGGTAGGATGAACATATTCGCAACTTACGTTGACGACCCGGAAAAAAGCGCCAAGGCTTTGGACACCATCCGAGTCAACAAGATGGTAACGGAAACAGCCCAACTAGTTTCTACAGTTGCTTGGCTGGTCGACGCCCCAGACAAAGATTGCTACTACAAGCCCGGTTGGCAGTCGCATCCTTGCACCAAATGGATTCTGCAAAGCAATTACAATTTTGAGTGGTTGCTGGAGCACGGCAAGGCTTTGGTGTCAGAATTCTCTCATCGTTCGCCCAAAAGAAATGCTTACCACCAGAGTGAGTACATCTTCTCCATGGCAGAAGACGGTGAGATTAGCACAAGACTCCCACAAATCAACAAGCTAACGCCACACGCAAACGCCACAATCTTCAAAACAGAAAAATCTGTGGAGGTGGCTTACCGGAAGCACTTGATAAACAAGTGGACCAGCTTTGTTCAACCACCAGTCTGGTACAGAAGGGGTGCTCCGGAATTCTATGTCGATTACCTGCGATCCGTGGGCGCTTTGCCGGTTCTACACAGCGGTTCCCAGATAAACACAAGACCCATTAAAGAAACACGAAAGGAGTCTTAAAATGGGATTTCAATTTGTCAAGTACGAGGATTGGCCGGAAGACGCTAAATTTGCTTATGGACGGTGTTTTGGTCTTTTCAACAGACCAAGGTCTACAGGTGTCTTTTGGCACACAAACGGGCACACCAAGACCCCTTTCTCCGAACTTGCTTTCTCTGACGAAGCTTGCTTTGGTCCTTTGGACAGAGGGGGCGAAAAAAACTACACGAATTTTTTCATGGCCCTCGTTCCGGGTGAGGTGGAAAATAAGGCCGGAGAGTTCTGGTTGAAGCACCTTTTCGCAGACCCTTGCCCTGTCTTTGGTGAGAACCTGACTAAGGCCTTTGTAGTGTATCTCGACAAGCAGGGAGTCCCAAGGTGGCTTTCAGTAAGCGAAGACAAGGAAGACCTCACCAATGCAACGAAGCAAGAATTCGTTTCTCTGCTGTATTGGGCTAGACAAGCTTACGAATACAGGGGCCCATCGCGTACTTTCAAACATCTTGTCGATGGGCTAGGTTTCAGCCCGGCACACGCTTTCTTTATGAGTGTACCGTTCAAGAGCTACTACTACCACGATCCCGATTATTTCGGCACTGATCTGTTCTACTACGGTCACTCGGCAACGTACAACTTCCCTTGGAAAATGCTGTCTCCTGAGTCAATAGTTGGGGGTGCTAATTCTGCGAATGCGACGAACAAGAATTGGGGAATTCCTATCACAGAACGTGGAAGCTACAACGGGGCCAGCAAAATACACGGCATGCTTCAGGGCACCCCCCCACTCTTCGAAGTATGGGCAAACCAAAAAGAATGTTCAGACTACGAATCAGCTCTCCGAAGTCTAGTCCAATCCCCACAAAGGGTCATTATTGACCCGCGAGTTTCTGAGCTTCTAGGACTTGCGGAAGAGCCAGAAAAAGAGGGGAGGGCGGTTGCTAGGCTTAATGTCGAGCTGTTCTTGCCTCAGGCCAAAGATTCAAAATCTTACAGAAAAGTCCTACTCTCCACCCCTAAACTGCTCAGTGCTCTTTTGATGCTCGGGCCTCCCCCCACACCTATCTTCTCCCCTAAGACGGAAAAAACAGATGACACCCTCCAACCAGCCTTCCTCTAATGAGTTGCCCAAGGTGCTTGTTATAGGCGGGGACCATTTGGTAGTCAAACTATTTGAAAAGGTAGGATGGCCCATCGCCGGGGACGAGGACAGCCCAGATGTAATAGTTTTCACGGGCGGTGCTGATGTAGGTCCACAACTTTACGGACAAGACAAGCACCCCACAACTAGGACAGACGACAAGAGGGATGAGGAAGAGGTAACAAAATACTGGGAGTTCCACGACGCTTTTAAAATAGGAATATGCCGTGGTGCTCAATTCCTCAACGTTATGAACGACGGTGAACTGTGGCAGAACGTAGACCAACATACGCAGAATCACCCGGCTTTGTACCTCCCCACAGGGGAGATTGTGGAAGTCACCTCTACACACCACCAGATGATGAGGCCGGGGAAGGACTCTGAAGTCTTGATGACGTGCAGGAGGTCCAAGCTGAGAGAAGACGGGAGGGTCTCTCTAATGGGGGACTTCTTTACTGATGTCGAAGCAGTGTGGTACCCTAAAACGAAATCCCTCTGCTTCCAACCCCACCCAGAGTACTCTCACAAGCCTACAGAGGATATTTTCTGGAGGTTATTTGAGTTTGTTTGCAACAGAACCAAAGAGGAAGGCAAGTAAATGTGCGGTATAGTCGGCATTCTTGACGCAGACCAAGAGGAAACCCGTCTGTTTTCCCAAATGTTGTACTTGTCGGCCTTACGGGGTATGCACGCCACGGGTATCTTCACAGTTTTCGAAAGCGTGCCACCAGAGAACGTAAAGGCCCCAAGCCTTATGTTCTCAAGGTACCTAAAGTCTGTGGAGGCCCCGGCGGACTTCATAGACAATCCGGAGTATCTGTCGCTTATGCGCAGACTCAACAAGAGGGCGATCATTGGGCACACTCGACACGCCACGGCTGGCAGCAAGACAGTGCAAAACGCGCACCCGTTCGACAAGACACACCTAATAGGTGTCCACAACGGCACTGTCCCGAACAATCCGGAAAGAGATTCGACAGACTCCGAGAAGCTGTACGAGAGTATCAGTAGTCTAGGTGTAGGTCCCGCTCTCAAGAAAGCAGAATCAGGGGCTTACGCTCTTATATGGTTCGACAAGGGCACCGGCCTGATCAACATCATCAGGAACCGGGACCGTCCACTGCACTTCGCTAGAACGTACTCTTCAAAAATCCTCATCTCCAGTGAATCAAGACAGCTTGAGTTCTTGGGAGCCACAGAAGGGCCAGCCAACCTAAGGGGTGACCCTGAGGAATTCAAGGTCCACCATCTGTACCAGTGGAATCCTAGAAAGCCAAGGGAGGGTTTCATTATTAAAGACCTGTCTGACGAGATCAAGCCAGCTTGGTACAGAAATTCTGTTTGGAGGGGTCGAAGTGAAAGCTTCGAGAGCTTCCAAGACAGACGATACGGAACAAGTCCGCAAGAAGACCTCTGGCGCTCGTGGGAAAAGGACCTCCAAGACAACGACAGGCCAGCCCTCCCCGCCCCTGCCCGAAAGCCTACAGTTCTTAAAGCTGTCCCGAAAACAGAGGAAAAGAATGTTAAGGGAGTTAAAGCAGCAAAAGCTAAAGTGACCGGCTACAAAGCCTACGGAGGGACTCTCCTATCAGAGCAAGAAATGAAAGACGTTTGCCTAGAGGGTTGCGCTTTCTGCCAAAAACAGTCCTCTATAAGCGAGAGAAAGAGATTCATCACTAGGGACAACCAGTATCTTTGCAGCAAGTGCATGGATAACCCCGAAATTGTCTCGTCAGTTTCAATGGCCACTTACGAAGAGAGAGTGGTTAACTAGGAGATCATGTTAAAATGAGCAACGAGCTTTTAAAGTACGAAGACCTCCTCATCGGTGCTGATCCAGAGGTTTTCCTAGAAGAGCTTCTGGACGGGGAGGAAGTTACAAGGGCTATTTCTGCACACGGCCTAATCCCCGGGACGAAAAAGAAGCCCTTTAAGGTCAAGAACGGTGCCGTTCAGGTCGATGGGACTGCTCTGGAATTCAACATTGATCCTGCGGTCAACGCAGTAGAATTTTTGGAGAATGTCCGGTCTGTCCAATCTACGATGCGGGAGATGGTTTCTTCTTCTGTGAAGGCTGGGGGAAAGTACGGGGAAGTTCGTATTGTAGCCAAGCCTTCTGTAATCTACGGGCCAAATTACTTCAAGACTATCCCAGAAGAGGCCCTTGAATTGGGTTGCGAACCTGACTACAACGCCTACTCTGGGTCGGAGAATCCGAGACCTAAGCCAGAAGGTGAGTTCGAAAGAATGCGTACAGGTGCCGGTCATATACATTTCGGGTGGACAAAGGGTGCCAACATCACAGACCCCGGCCACTTCATGGACTGTCGCATCCTTACCGCCTATTTGGACAGGGCCTTCATGTTCTTCGAGTGGGACAAAGACGACCGACGTAGGCTCCTCTACGGGTCTTGGGGGTCTTTTAGGCCGAAAAGCTACGGTATGGAGTACCGTCCTTTGTCCAATGCGTGGTTGGAGGACCCAAAATTGGCTGAAGGGGTCTTCTATCTTTCCAAGATGGTGGGTCTCTCAGTGTTGAACGCGCATCATCTGAAAGTGGGTTTCAACGACAATTCCCCAATAATGTCTGTTAATAGTAGTAGAGATAGTTCCAATTTTTTGAATCTAGTGTCGCAACTTAATCGTAGACCTCCTGTCGATACCAAAGAAGAAACTAAACTAAACAATTTTCTTGATGCCCTTAGTCGCAGTTGCTGTTACGAAGAGTGGAAGGGCTCTGAACACCCTCTCTTTAACAGCTTCAATCCCGGAGGCAAGACTGTAAAACTCCCTAAATTCACGGTAGCCTGATAAAGGAGATTAACATGGAATGGGATTTTGGGAAAAGCGAGGTCTACGATTCGCTAGACTCGATGCACCGCAGGTTAAATCGCTCTTTGGTTACATACAAGGACGAGTTTGCTTACTGCGTGGCCGTTGGGAATAGTTACAAGATAGCCCTCACTACGCTGGACAACATCCAGCAGGGGGTTGAGCCGTCAAAACAGAAGTTTAACATCTCTACGCACGCTGACGATCCGCTCCTCAACTCAGTCAAGCTAAAATTGGGGTTTATGAACAGTAAACTGTCTGGTGAAGTCTACTTTATAGACCGTCGGGGAAACAGACAGCAAGTACAGGGCCTGACTTCAGATAACACCAAAGCAGAAAAGGTGTCAAAAGAGGGTACCAATCTTTTTTCGGAGATCATATTCGACCCGGGCATGAACAACATGCTTCAAGGAAAGTACCCCTCTGCCAAAGAAGCTCTGGAAACCCATAAGGCCTTTCATCCTCAGTTTGCTTTCAGGCTCGATAACAGACTCGGCCTGACTGAGTTGTGCCATGTCCACAGACCTGTTGGCTGGGTCCACGGAAACAAGATTGTTCTAACTGGTCCCGAAATGTACCAAAAGTACCTGAAAGGAGTGCTCCATGATCTTGGGGTCGACATTAAGTAATTTTCTCAAGAGTAACTACAAATCATCGGTGATGGCTGTAGAAGTCGAGGTGGAGTACCTTAACGAGAGGGTGTACTCCAGAGTGTTGTCTAACCTTGCAGAGGCTGCTAAACAGACCAATAAGGTCTACAACTGGACCGCAAAGAATGATGGCTCTCTGAGAAACTTTGGAATCGAGTGGGTATCCACCAAACCAAAGCAACTGCCCGTTCTTGAGCAGGACATCTTGGACTTGGTTTCTGCCATGAAGCCTGAGGTTAACAATATAGTGGAGACAAGACGCACTAGTGTTCATGTTCATATGAACATTACGCATCTCAAGGTTCTTGAGCTTTACAACGCAGCCGCTCGTTACTATCTTTGCGAGCAGGCTCTTTTCATGTTTGCTGCAAACCAGTCGAGAGCCAACAATCTTTTTTGTGTGTCGAGCTCCGGCTCTATCAACAACCTACGTGTTTTGGCTAGGACTGCTCGTAATTGGGAGCCGCCTTCCAGAACCAACGAATACCAAAAGTATTCTTCTTTCAATTTCGAAACTATGCGTAGATTCGGCACCGTAGAAAGTAGAATTCTGAAGGGGGTATACGACGAGAGGCTGATTCCTTGGTGTAGGATTCTTAGCAGTATTGTGTACCACCCTGACAATTCAAAGACGACACCAAGTCTATTGGTACGCAGTGCCTTCGATAACCCCCTTGAATTCTTCAAAGATTCTCTAGGGGCTCCGGGGTACCATGGGTTCGTGGAGAATTCTACCCCACCTGAGGGTTTTAGTCTGGAAGATTCTATAGTTGAGTCAATCAACGCGGGTCTTTCGAACGTCATGGTTCTCAGTGAAGCTTGCGAGTGGGACGACTCGAAAGACTTCAGAGAAAATCCGTTCGTGAAGAAGTTCGCCAACTCTGAGTACGGTGGTAAAGTCTGGGACCTATCAAAGGATCAAATCCCAGATTGGGCTTTCTATTCTGAGCACCCCATAACCGAACAAGCAGCTCTGGACTTTTTGCCGGAAAGGGACAACGAAGGTCAGATAGACGCTCCGGCCCTTCAGCCCGCAGCCCCGGCCCAGCCCGCCCAGCCTGCCGGGGGCATTGATGTAGGTGGGGTCAACTGGAACGATCTGCAAGATGTGTTAAGGGTTCGAGAGCAACTAGCCCTAGAAAACGTTCGTGCTGCCCAGCCGGTAAACAATCTAGGGCAACCTAGGCGGCGTAGACCAGTAAGACAAGCAGGCGCTTTTGAAGAGCCGGGTTGGGTAGGACGCCCACCTAACGGATTGAACCTCGGAGATTAAGAACATGGACCGTTCCAACATCAGGCTTAAAGCCTATAATCAGGGCAGTGCCTCGGCCAAACTTTTGGCGGACGCACTAGGTGTGCGTAGGGTAAGGCAAGAGGATTCTAAGTGGGTCAACGGCCCTGACAAGGCTTTGATCTGCTGGGGGGTCACGGACTTAACCCCAGCCCTTTCTAGGGGGATGGTCCTGAATGACCCCCAAGTTACCAGAGCTGTGTCCAACAAGAAAACTTTCTTCGAAAGTTTCTTTCCTATCAACGACAAGGGCCAATACAAGGAGGGCTCAGTTCCTTGGACTACCTCCTTCGAGATCGCAAAGAATTGGCTGGCCGAAAAGTATATGGTTTTCGCAAGAAAGGACTTGACAGGCCACTCTGGTTCTGGTATCATTGTTATGGAGTGGGACAAGCCTGAGTCTTGGGACAAAGACGCCCCTCTGTACACCTTGTATGTGCCTAAAAAGGAAGAGTACAGGGTTCATGTAGCTTTTGGCAACATTATCGATGTCCAGATGAAGAAGCGTCGAATTGAGGTGGACGACGAGAATGTTAACTGGAAGATTAGAAACCTCTCCAACGGATTTATCTATGCCAGAGAGGATGTAAAGCTACCTAAGGCGGTAGAAAAAACCGTTATGTCTAACCTAATCCCCGGTCTGGATTTTGGTGCCTACGATATCGTCTACAACCAGAAGCAAGACGCCGGGTACATTCTGGAGGTGAACACCGCCCCCGGTCTTGCAGGCACTACTCTGGATCGGTACACCAACGCCTTCGTAGAGTACCTTAAAGTAAATACTTAAAGGTACTAATCACTAGTGTAGATAAAACCTAAGGTACTTAAAGGTACCTTAGGTATATACTTAAAGTATATATTTTATCACAATTTTGGACAAAAGTCAATAGGTATTTACATTTTCTGTCCATAACCCAAGGTTTACAAAAATGAGATGCAAGATTTGTGACTGGAGCCCCACAGGCCCCCAAAGTGATTATTTCCATTCCCTGTCTACCCCTTCAGACGCCCAAAGATTGCTGGACCCGGAGACCAAAGAGGTCTCTTGCAATTGTTTCGACAGGGACGACAATACGGAGGGCCTAGAGATGGACGAAGATTTCGATCCTATGGAGGACAGTCATGATTAAATGGCTACTAAAGGGGATTCTTGTAAAATGACCACATACGAAGACATGCTTAAAAAGCCTCACAGACACCTCAGGAGAGGCCCTGTGGTTTGTAAGATAGTCTCAGGGGATGTCACTGGCTTTCTCTCCCTAGGGGCTTCCTATAGCCCTACAGGGTACAGGGACGTTAAGGGCTACTCTGTATCCGGGGAGAAAGAGCCCCGAATTTACACAACAGCTATTCGAGTTGAGGGGTCCGACCATTGGTTCGACGCCAGAAGATTCGAGTACGACGGAACTCTAACCATTGAAGGAGACGACTGTGCCTAACAACGTAGAGTGTTTCGTGTCGGACTCGGACACAGTTGGAAATACCAACTTTAGGTTTGTCATCCGGAAGTACGACGGAGCTTACCAGAATACGGTGTGGTGGAAAACCATCCGCGTGACACCGTTAGTGTACGAGTCACGAGAGAGTGCTTTCCGGGCCATGCGGGCTTGGATGAAGACTAACCAGAGCAAGGTGTACGGTTAAAATGACCAATCGAAATAATTTGACAAAGCTTGTATCCCACCCCATTCCAACCGACATAACTCTGTCCGAACTGAAGAAGACGATAGCACTCGTCGAGGCTGAATCAGCCAACTTTGTGGAGACTATATTCGGCCCACCTTTTCTTGAAGTTGAGGCTTTTTCTGATGGTTACGACGGCTGTACAGCAGAAGTGAATCTTTCGTACTACAGGTACGAAACTCCGGAGGACACAGCCGAGAGAGAGGACCAAGAAAGAAAGTGGAGGGACGAGATGGAGGAGAGAGAGAGGGAGGTTTTTGAAAGACTCAAAGCTAAATTCGAAAAAGAGACTTGACTTTTGAGAAGACACATGGTAACATAGTTTATGGAATGGGAGAAAACACACCAGCCCTGCCCTTGCGGCATCTCCTCGGATGCGTATTCCGTGAATACCGAAGGGTGGGGTACTTGCTTTTCTTGTAATAAGAAATTTCCTCCAAAAGATTTAAATTGGAAGGTTATGGCAGAGAACAATCAACAAACAGATGCCGAAAAAGTAACATACCAATATCTACCTTGGCGTGGAGTCACTGCCGAGACCATGCAAGTCTACCGCTGCCAGACAAAGGTTGTAGGAGACGAGCCATCGTCTATCGGATTTTTCTACTCCCCGGAGTTTACCAAGGTACGTTCCCTCAAGACTAAATCCTTCTTTGCAGTGGGCAAGGCATTTCCGGGACTATTCGGAAAGCTGGCTATGGATGGAGCCCCCCGACGATCCCTCATAATCACCGAGGGGGAGTTGGACGCAATGTCAGCGTTCCAGATGTCGGGTTACCCGGCAGTGTCTATACAGAGCGCCTCCAGCGCCGCTAGAGATGTCAAAGCGGATTACGAGTGGGTAAACAGCTTCCAGACCATACTCCTCTGCATGGACGCAGACGAGCCGGGTTTAGCGGCTGCCCAAAAGATCGCCCCAATGTTTGACTTCCACAAGATAAAGAATGTGAAACTCGGTGAAATTTAAAGATGCTAATGCTTACCTAGAAGGGGGAAACAAACAAGCTTTTCTGAAGAAGCTATCCAGTGCTGGTCCTATTTTGCCGGATGGTGTTATATCCAGCTTCAACGATATTGCCAACGCTATTAGTGGGGGCTCCAGAAAAGCTCTTGTAGACCTTCCCTATAAGGGCCTCCAAGAAAAGCTGGAAGGCTTGGCTCCGGGAGAAACTGTCTTGTTTTCGGGCTTGCCCGGTATTGGTAAGACGGAAATCTTCCGAGCGTTGGAGCACCATATCCTCAAAACCACAGACTACAATATCGGTCTAATACACATTGAGGAAAAAAGAGAGACTACTATTCAAAACCTTTTGACCTACGAACTCCAAGTTCCACTCAAAAGGGCCGCTACCGAAATCTCCTTAGAAGAACAAATAAAGGCGTATAAGAACCTAGTTAGGAGAGAAGATCGCTGTTATATCTATAGTCATTACGGTTCTGATAGTCCTGATACTATTATTGGAATTGTAAGGTATCTAGTAGCAGTGTGCGGTTGTAAGTTCATCTTCTTCGACCATATTAATATCGCGGTGTCAGGCCTCGGTTCTGACGCCTCCATGGACGAGAGAAAGACTTTGGACTACCTCAGCACCAGACTTAACACACTGGCAATCGAATTGGACTTTAATCTTGTGGCTATCTGTCACATCACAGATGGTGGTGAGACCAGAGGTAGTCGCAATATGAGTCAAACGTTCCACGTACACGTCAGGCTTGCTAGAGACATCAAACACCCCAACCCGAAAGAAAGGTCAAAACTTAATTTTGAAGTTATCAAAAATCGTCCGGTTGGTCCTAGCGGTCCTGCTGGTTTCGCCTACTATAACGAAAACACGGGAGTACTGGAAGATGGGGACCTATACATCGACATCCCCGATCTTCCGGAGGAAGGTGGACAAAATCCTAACGTCTAATGTCCGATAAAATAGTTGTTTGCGACATTGAAACGGACAGCCTAGACCCTAAGTATGTTTGGCTTATAGTCTGTACAGACGTAGAGACTGGAGAAGAAAGTATTTTTGAAAGGCCCGATTTGAATTCCAAGCCTTTCTTGGACTACGCTTCTGGGGTTTCTAAGTGGATCGGCCATCACTTTATCAAGTTCGATTGGGCTAGGGTACTGCGTCGGTTCTTTCCAACAGCTATTCCTAGGCCAACAGAGCAGATTCTAGACACGTTGGTGTGCTCCCGTCTTTTCAATTTTGATGTAGACGGGGGTCATAGTCTAGACGCATGGGCCACCCGGCTTGGTCTGGTCAAGCCAAAGATTGCTGATTTCACAATTGGTCTTTGTCCGGAGATGATCGAAAGATGCCGCGAAGACGTAAAGATCAATCTTGCGCTCTTTAAGCGTTTGAGGAGGCACATAGAAAGCGAAACTTACAAAAGGGCTGTAGACATCGAACACAAGATGGAGTTCATCTGTCTTGATATGGAGGAGGTAGGGTTTCCCTTTAATTTCGAAGAGGCCGAAAAGCTCTTAAGCGAGGTCCAAACTCGTCTTAAATCTTTAGATGACCGTATCTTACCTCTTATGAAACCCAAACCCGAGCTTGTTAGAGAGATAACTCCTAGGCTTACCCAAAAGGGTGCTCTCAATGTACAAGATTTTCGTTGGCTTGAAGGTGGTGATCTAACGCCCTACAGCGCAGGCTCCACTTTCAGCTTGATAAATTGGCGTCCGTTCAATCCTAACTCCACGTCGCAGCTAGTGGAAAGACTAAACGAGGCTGGTTGGAGGCCTACGGAGAAGACTAAAGGCCACATTAAACTGGAAAGAGAGGTCAGACAGTGCCGGGACAAAGCTATCCGGGCCAAGCTCTTGGAGCGGCTGGAGGAGTACAAGGTCTACGGTTGGAGTGTCTCAGAAGAGAACTTGAAAACTCTACCAGCGTCGGCCCCCGAGGGTATACGATTAGTTGCCCAAAGAATCGTTCTAGCCTCCCAAGAAAGAAAGCTGATCGAATGGGTTGGGCTATATCGGGAGTCTACTGGAAGCATTCACGGTAGATTCCAAGGCATCGGAGCTTGGACAGGTCGGATGGCCCACCAAGACCCGAACATGGCCAACGCCCCAAGCCACCCGACTATGGACGATCCGTCTAATCCGACACCAGTGGAGCAGATAAAGCTCGACTATAACATGCGGATGAGAAGTCTTTGGTTTGCCCCGAAGGGCTACAGGGAGGTTGGTGTAGACGCTGACGGTATACAGCTTCGTATCCTTGCCCACTACATGAACGATCCTGAGTTTACTGAGGCCCTGATCAATGGAGACAAGAAAGTTGGCACAGACGCTCACTCTCTTAACGCCAGAAAATTGGGGTTCGAAGACTGGAAAGCAAACCGTGACAAAGCGAAAACATTTATTTATGCTTGGTTGCTCGGAGCGGGGCTTGACAAGATCGCTCAGATACTGTATACTACTAATAAGAATGAAGCGAAAGAGAGGGTCAACCAATTCGTTGAGGGCTACCCAAACTTAAAAATTCTGAAAGAAGTCCAATGCAAGAATGACGCAGACCGAGGGTACTTCGTTGGCCTAGACGGACGTTTCGTGCCAACACCAAGTCAGCACCATACACTGGCAGGCTACCTCCAGAACGGCGAGGCGATCATAATGAAAACCGCTTGCTACCTCTGGAGAAAGAAACTTAAGAGTGAGGGTGTTTGGTTCCGCCACGTTAACTTCGTCCACGATGAGTGGCAAACAATTACAAGGGATACCGATGATGAAGCTAATTACGTTGCGAAAGTTCAGATGGATGCTATTGTCCAAGCGGGTGTCGATTTGGGCTTAAGGTGCCCTCTAGCAGGGGCCCCTAAGATCGGCTACAACTGGGCCGAGTGCCACTAGTATGGGTTTCTCACTTTTAGAAAATTACCTGAACTCTGTCCACCGGACTAGAAAAACTCCTAAAAATTCAAAAGAAAGAACAATAAGAAAAATATGGCGACTACTGTTCATTACATCGACAACGTTGAGTGCGAATGGGCTAAGCTCTACGAACACAACCACGATAGCTACGGTGGCAAGGACTTCTGCTCCATTGACCTCCTCTTGAATAAGGAGCAAGTGGAGAAGCTCAAGGCCACGGGCTCGAAGGCTCGGCCAAAGTTCGAGGAGAGTGGCAAGTACCGAGTAAAGCTTCGTAGGAACCTCGAAAACCGCATCGCTGATTTTGGAGGGGTCCCGGAGGTCGTGGACGCCGAGGGCAACAACTTCACTAAGCTGATCGGTAACGGCTCTATCGTGTCTGTCAAGTTCTCCGTGTACGACACCAAGATGGGTCCGGGCACTAGGCTCGAAAAGGTCCGAGTGGACGAGCTCAAGGAATACGTAAAGCCTGAGCCGACGGTTTCAGGGACATCCGACGATTCCGTTGGACTGCCTTTCTAACTAGAACAAAACACAAAGAAAGTTGAGAAATTAATTGGACAATCCAGAAAACAAGATCGCTGAAACCAACAGCGACGAATCTTTGAACCCTTTTGCGGTTACTGCAAGATTTAAAGCAAAGGTAACCCAAACGATTGGCGTGTTCGCCAGCAACGAAAAGGAAGCCTCAGAGATCGCAGACGGGTTCTTCGACAAGACTGTCGTTGAGGATTTCGAGATCGTAAGTGCTATGCCTCTTGATGACTACGAGGCTATGATGAAGATCGGAGAAGGCTCTGACAAGCTCTCAGTCAACTAAAACAATCGATACTCTGGTAGAGGACATTTACTCCCTTTTTGAGGGTGGAGCGGTCCCTACTATAGACGACAAGCTTTACCAAGAGTTTGGTGCTTCCATGGCGAGACTCCTCAAGTCTCGCTTGGAGGAGCCTCGTGGAGACCCGGAGCTTCGGATTAGCAACCTAGGGGTGCCTTGCGAAAGACAGCTCTACTACAGGATCAACAACCCAAGCGATGGGGAGAAGCTTGCCCCGGCAACACGTATTAAGTTCCTTTTTGGGGATATGCTGGAGGAGCTTCTAGCCTTTTTTGTCCAAGCTTCCGGTCATAAACTGGAAGGTAGGCAGACTAAACTGGACTTGCATGGTGTGCCCGGTAGTCGAGACGGTATCGTAGATGGTGTTCTTGTGGACTTCAAGTCTGCTAGCTCCTTCTCGTTCAAGAAGTTCAAGGACGGTTCTTTAGTTGACAATGATCCCTTCGGGTACATTACTCAAATCAATAGCTACTTCGACGCTTCCCGGGACGACCCGCTTCTCGTGGACCGAGAGAGAGTTGCTTTTATTGCTATTGATAAGCAGCATGGGCACATCTGCTTGTTGGGCCTCCCAATCGCCAAACAAGACTATTCCGGTATGGTCCGCGAAAAGAGACGCATGTTGGAAGGAACTACAGCACCTGCTAGAGGATTCAAACCTGAGCCTGACGGAAAATCAGGAAACGAAGCTCTTGGAGTTAATTGTTCGTATTGTGACTTTAAGTCCAAGTGCCACCCCGGGCTTCGAACTTTCCTGTACTCAACCGGCCCTAAGTTCTTGACAAAGGTTGTTTATGAGCCGAAAGTACCAGAAGCAAAATAGGCTGGAGCAACTGAAGACGCCTATTCCTTTGCCGATTATAAGACCATTCCAAATGGGTTATCTCAACCCAAGAATAGAGGACTATTCGGTCGAAAAAAGCCTCAGAACCAAGCACTGGGGTTTCGTTGAAAATCAAAAGAAGAGCAACAATAACTGAGGTAATGATTTTATGTACGCTATTATCTGCAACAACGGTAAGAATAGAAACATCATCGAGGCCCCCGACCTACCTGAACTTGATGACGAAGAGGACTTTTTCTCCTCGTACAAGCAGATTTTCAACTCTAAGGAAGACGCGAAAGCTGCTTTCGAGAGATTGGGTAACGTCAATATGCAGCAAGAATACAGTATCGTCAAGCTGGATGTCGTGGTAGACATCGTGGTCGATGCGTCTTTTATTGATCTGGATACTGATGCCCCGCAAGACGCCTAAAGCTAAGAAGCTTAAGGGTGGGTTTGAGCCCAAAGTTCTGGCCATGCTGGAAAAGGTAGCAGGAGTTACCATCCAGTATGAGCCAGACAAGTTCAAGTACGTAACCACTCATATCTACACCCCGGACTTCAAGGTGACTTTACCCTCAGGTAAGGAGTTCTACCTTGAGTCCAAGGGGTACTTCAAATACGAAGACCGTAGTAAAATGGTGGCTATGAAAGCCCAATACCCCGACCTTGACATTCGTATGCTCTTCCAACGAGACAACAAGCTGGGCAAGGGCACGTACTCCTCGTGGTGCGAGAAGAACAATATTAAGAGCGCTATAGGAGAGCCCCCCGATGACTGGTTCGAAGACTGAGATTTACGATTTCGGCAAGATTACTTATAAGCCTGACGGTACTAGAATAGTAGAGAATGCGCCAGCAGATAGCGACGCCTTTGTAATAGTAGGATGTAACGTTACAAAAGAGGGCGAAAACATGGTGGTTCATTTTGTCTACGTCCTCAAACAAAAAGAAGAAAAGAATATTGAGAACTCACCTAGTTATTCCTGACCAACACGCTCACCCTGATTTTAACAACACTCGGGCAGATTACCTTGGCGCTCTTATCGCCGAGCTGAAACCAGACGTACTTGTTAATCTCGGTGACGCTGCCGACATGGCCTCTCTGTCCAGCTACGACAAGGGCAAGAGGTCTTTCACTGGAAGAACTTACAGAGCCGACATTGACAGCCACCTTGATTTTCAAGAGCGTATGTGGGCTCCTATCAGGGCCTCCAAGAAAAGGATGCCTTACTCTGTGGTTCTGGAAGGAAACCACGAACACAGGATCGAAAAGGCTCTGGACCTTAGCCCGGAACTAGTAGGCACTATTAGCTTTAACGACTACGATTTCAAGAGACACTACGATGTCATTGTTCGGTACGACGGGGCCACCCCGGGCATCATTGACATCGACGGCATCAACTACGCCCACTATTTCGTTTCTGGCTTGATGGGTAGGCCAATTGGTGGGGAGCACCCGGCCTATTCTCTGATTGCCAAGCAACTGACGTCATCAGTTTGTGGTCACTCCCACCTAGCAGACTACACGATTAGGACTAGACCGGACGGGCGAAAAGCTATGGGCCTAGTGGCTGGGGTTTACCAAGACTACGTAAGTCCTTGGGCTGGTAAGCACATCACAAATCTTTGGTGGTCTGGTCTGGTAATCCTTCACAACGTTGAGAACGGTCAGTTCGATCCCGAGTTTGTATCGATGGAAAGACTTAGGAATGCTTACGGACCCGCTTAAAAAGATAAAGCGTATACTCGACACCCACGACTTGGAAGAGGCTTTGGAGCGGCTTGATGTCACTCCAGAGGAAGCCCTTCACAGGCTGTACCTAGAAGAGTGGATTGACCTAGACGACATTCCTGACGACGAGTTGGGGTTAGAGGAAATGCTGGATGACGACCCAGAAGAAGACTATTGAACTATTAAAGGGTAAGAATAGGGTTTCTTTTATAGACCCCTCAGCCTTGCTGAGGATAGCTGAGGTAATGACTGCGGGGTCTGCCAAACACGGACCCTACAGTGCCGCTACCGATCCTAGGACCTCCTCTGACCACATAGAAGCTACTATGAGACACCTTCTTGTGCACAACAGTGGAGACTTAATCGACCCTGAGTTTGGTAAATCACACTTGGATCATGCCGCAGCAAGGCTGATTATGGCCATTGCAGTAAGAGAAAGAGAGCTAAAAAATGGTGGAAACGAACCCTCTCCGAAGAGACGTGGTAGTGGAGTCGATCAAGAAGGAAAGGCTTCTGGTATCCCCAGATATCCTGAGCTCGGCTTTGGCCATGTTTATGAATTCCAACAGGACGCTATTCCCCCGCGGTTCGAACGAATCGTTTGAAGATGTGACATTGGCGATGAGCGGCAATGTGGTTGTCTATTTTGACAGAAAGACAGAGGCCTGATGCCTAAAAGAGATTACGCAAAAGAGTACAGAGAATACCATGCCAAGCCTGAGCAAATCAAACGGAGGTCTCAACGCAATGCAGCTAGAGCAGAGGCAGAGAAGAAGGGGCTTGTCCGTAAAGGAGATAACAAAGAGGTTGACCACATTGGGGCGAATAGAAAGGGGCCTTTGAATAACAAAAAGGTCCGGGTAGTCTCCCGAGCCAAGAACCGCCGCAAGCAGCCTAAGAGAGATGGATCAGAAGATTGAAACTCTACATCATAGGCTCCCTTCGTAATCCAGATATCCGAGTTTACGCAAAAGCATTGAGGGAAAATGGCTACGACGTATTCGATGACTGGCACGCCGCAGGCAACGAGGCAGACGACAAGTGGAGAGACTACGAAAAGGAGCGGGGACGTAGTTTTAAAGAAGCACTCGCTGGAACATTCGCTCGTAATGCTTACGATTATGACAAACGTCATCTGGACGCTGCCGATGCTGCCATTCTTATCTACCCTGCTGGTAAATCCGGCCACTTGGAATTGGGGTACATGGCGGGACGTGGTAAGCCCACCTACGTCTTCTACCCAAACGGGGAGCCCGAACGATGGGACATGATGTACCAATTCGCAAACGGGATTTGTCTGTCGCTGGACGATTTGTTGGCCGAGCTACGGTCAATACGTTATACTCTTGTATAGTATCATAGCCCAAAGAAAAAACCCCCTTGGCTCGCGCCTTGGGGGTTTCTTTTTACCTTGGGTTACTTTTTGTCCGATCTTCTTCTACGAGTTCTGCTAGGTCTTTTGGGATTCGAGTCCTTCAAGTCCATAAACTCTATATTAGAGCGTTGACGGTTTAGCCGTTCGGCCTCCATAAGCAACACCCTATTGTTTGCTTGCTCCTCTTCTCTAAATCGTGTTAAGAAGCCATCGACCATTTCGTCAACACCCGGGGGTCTGGGCGCATTCCAATAGGGGGTGTAGTCGGCTACTTCCTTGGTAAACTTACCCGGGGCGTAGCCATTTCTACGATCCTCCACATTGTCACTTTCTCCCAAACCCTCCAATCGAACTCTCAGGGCGTTATTACGGCCTTCATCGCCCGGCAAGCCAATAGCCTGTCTCACCGTCTCTCCGCTATTTCCTCTTGAACCCGGGTCGATACGGCCTTGTTCGAAAGCAGTAGCCCAGACGGTGGCTGACTTCAAGCGCTTGTCACGCTCCCCACCAGACTCGTTATACCCAGCGAATCTCCAAGCATTATTCATAAGAGTCATAGCCTCTTCGGCAGATTTAGACTCGTTAAGCTTTTTGATTAGTGCCGGGTTTTCAGCAAGAAGGAACTTAGCTTGAGTGGCTGGGCCACCATTGCCCTTCTCACCGTTGGCTCTAGCAAACTCTCTGAGAGACTGAAGGCGTTCCGCTCTCCAAGACATGATGCCACCGGATTTACCCGGAGCTCCGCTGGTGCTCGGGTCGTCCCACTCGCCGTTAACCGCTGATCTCTGGAACTGAGACTCGTGGTTTCCTGTAGCCGCGATGGCCGCCAGAGCGTACGGATTACGGACCCCCCCCTTTCTAATAGTCGCCATGAACTCGTTGAAAACGGGCTCGTCCGGTTTGGCTATCCGTGGCACTCCCCTAAGCTGAGAAACGCTCTCTATGGGGGCAGCAACCATGGCTTCCCCAACAGCAGTTGCTCTAGTCAATCCAGAGGCTTTAGGTGTGGAAACCTCGGCAAACTCACCCCAAGAGCCATTAAACGGTTTGATCCGACGACTGGTGACTCCGTCCTTGGTTTGCCACTCGATCTGAGTACCGTCGTCTAGGGTCTGTACTCCCTTCGGGGGCTGATCTGGGCCTTTACCGGGTACAAAGTCTAGATTTTGCTGGACCTGCTCCAGTCGCCTCTTTCTATCGGCTGGTTCAGCTTTCATCCTGTCTATTTGACGAGTTCTTTCGTCCTCGGTCATTATAGGCTTACTTAGAGTACCGTCTTTCTCGACTGCTTTAGACCAAGCATCAGGGGCTTCTAAGACACCCCCACCTTCGTTGGCACCACCGCTGTCTTTTCCACCAGAAGATTCACTTGAGTCTCCCTGAGAGCCACCGGAGGCCGACTTGCCTTCAGTGGCTGGTTGAAAAGATTGGAAGCCCTTAAGAGCTTCGTCCAGCTTAGTCTTGGTCTCCCCTACAATACCGACAGAGCCAATAAGCTTCTGGAACAGTTGCACGGGGTCTTCGCCAGTAGCTGCTGCCACTCCTTCGAGGTTGCCGAGCATCAGATTGATGTTATCGACCGCCTCCTTAGACTGTCTGTCAGCCATAGAAACTGGACCACCAGCGCCTCTGGCCAACGGGCCGTTTCTGACAGTGGAGGCACCTTCGTTGTACCTTTCGTCCGGCCTATAGACAGACGTGCTGTAGTTAACTTGGAACCGTTTACCGTCAAAAGTGATTCTCATCGAGTCACTCGGGGTGGAGATATGGGTACGGAGAGTATCGAAGTTTTCTCTAGTCACAGTTACCGCAGCGTCTTCAGCCCAAGCCTTGTACTGCTGCATTACACTAGGATCAACCGCTCCGAGTTGTTTGATACGCTCCACAACCTTTGGGGATGTGTATTCGGAGAAAATCCGGAGCTTCGACTTGGAATCAAACTTCATAGTAGCGTCGCCGTTCAACATCCCGATGTTTTCAGGACCGAACAAAGACTTGGCTGCTTGGATACCGGCCTGTGGTGATGCCTTATCGTTAGTAAGAACGTCTATCTGACCCTTGACTACCGATTGGTAGGCTCTTGGGTTGGTCACACCTTCTTCTTTCAGCCTGCGCAAAGACTCTCTGGCGGGTTTCCCCTCTGCCGCATCGATAACGCCGTTACCAATAAGGTAGTTTTCCAGAGCGCTACCAAGTTTTTCAACATTGCGGGTAATCGCCATGTTGACAGCGTCCTTGGCCCCAATCTTCTCAAGACCAGCGATACGCTCGAACAGAGGAATCTTCATTGCCGAAAGACCCGCACCATCCTTAGCTGCTTCTAGCATGTTCTTATTGTGGAACAGAATGCCGTACTGCTGGTTGGAGATAGCGTCTTTGTAGAAAGTAAACTGAGCGTCGATTCTCTTTTCGATACCGTCAATTCTCTGCTGGTCTCTAATACGAGAAGCAAGGGTCATTTTCTGACCTGTCGAATCTTCCACAGGGGTGTAGAGAACCCTCTGCTTTATGGCTTGCTTCTGTTGCTCCAGTTGGCTGGCAATCTGCTGCACTTCGGCCATTTCAGAAGCAGAGAGAGGCTTAGAACCCCTCGCTGCAAACTGCTGCAAACGGTCCACAATACCTTTACCCATAGTGGAGGCAGTGGCGTTGGAGAATAGTCTGGCGGCCTCTGTGTCGAACTTGAGATTGGCTAGCTCTTCGGCGCGGCGAGAACTGGCTTCGGTCTCTTTGCCCTCCAGATTGAGCGCCATCTCTCTTCTTTTGATGTTGGACTCTTGGCCTTTCCTGTGGAGCGTTTCCATAACAATCTGGTTACGGCCCTCCGAAGTTCTACCTGCCGTCTGGATAAACTTAGCGGGGATGCCAACCTCAGCGGCATCTTTTTGCTGCTGGACCCATCTGTCTTCAGACCTGTCTGATCTCCTGCGCTCGTACTCCTCTTGCCGGGTAAGAGCATCGGTAAGCTTCTCGGTAGGATCGTACCCGATGCTGTTTTTGTATACTTTTCTGAAATCAGCTCTAGGTACGTGAGGGTACTTGGCCATTGTCTCACGCATGGCCGACTCTTGCCTAGCGTAGTAGTTAACTGTACTAAGTCTCTTTTGTTCGTGTGCGTTTCGGAGATTTGTGAGCTGCTCTCCGAGCTGTTTCAACGGCTCCGGGATAGTGCCCGGATTAGCTGGGTTAGTGTTGCCGTACAAAGAGCCGACATTACCCCCAGTTACTCCGTCAGAAGTCGGGATCGCAGAGTCCCTCTGGGCTGTAGAAGCCAGAGGGTAATTCTCGTCCAGAGCCTCCCGTCTATTTTTCTCAGCTTCATTCTGAATGCCCCGCAAATCGGCATTGCGGCCCGCGCTAAATAGATTGTCAGCCATCGCGCCGACGCCCTTGAAAAGAGTGTCAACTACTCCGGACAGATTTCCCTTTTGCACCGGGGTAATCCGGGGTGCCGACATTGGCACCCCCTGATAACCGATCCCTTGGTCGTTGTTTAAAATTGCCATCTTAGTTAGAAGACTCTTTCTTTTCTCTGGCTTGTCTTTGCTCTCTTACGAGAGTGTCAAATCTGCCTTCTTGTCTGGATACGCTACCTGAAGTTGCCCACCTGTAGTTGATCTTAGCGACTTGTTCGTCACTCAAACCTTCCAGAACTTTAGGGATTATGTTTGCCTTTTCTTTCGGACTTAGAGTACCGGCCATTGCGACCAGAGCTCTTGCTCTTTTGAAGTAGACCTCAGCCTCTTCTTCAGTTTCTTGGCGCACCGCCCAAGCGATTTCTTTCTGCACCAAACCAGTTACATTTCTGATATACTGGCTTTGAGACGACAGAATTTTAGCTCTGTTGTAGTACGTAGAAATCTCTTTGGGGGTTAGACCAAGGAGCATGGCACCATAGGCGTCTACACCTTCAAAGTCTCTTTGCAAGACTTGGCCAGTCTTGGTAAGGTACTGGTTGAAGGTCATTGCCACAAACGCCCTGTCGAAAGCGTTAATAGAGGAAATGGTCTTAAGAGGCTCGATAAAGTCACTAGGAGTGAGTTTGAAGTCCTCGCCCTCGGCGTCAAAAATAGACGAAAGCTTGTACTGGAACGGTGCAGTATTCTGCCAGAACCTTTTCAGTACAGAGCCGGACACCCCCAAGATAGCCTCGGCCCCGGATTTACCTTCGATCATGTCCTTAATAGAGGGGATGCCGTTAGGCCCGTACCTCGACGCTACGTTCCAGTCTCCGCTAGTGGCCCAGTTGAAGAAAGCTTCGTAGACACCGTTCATAGCCAGCTTTGTCCAGCCGTTCTTCTCCAGATCAATGCCGCGAGCGGCTGCACTTTCCTCCACTTGATCGTACCAAGGCCAAAAGCCTAGGGCAATTCCACCACCTGCCGGAATACCGTACATGGCCATATTAGCGCCTAGCAATCTGACTGCCTCCCCCCGAGTAAACTTAGCGTTGGGGGTTTGCAGCATGGAAGTCCAGAAGTTTTCCATAGTTCTGAAAACGTAGGAAGTCATCTGGAGGGGGAGCACACCTGCGGTATTCTGCAAGTTGGAGTTCGAGGCATTAGTCATGTTCATAGACAAGTCATCTGCCCTCGCCAAGATTTTTCTGCGAACACTGTCGTCTACGACAACTCCGGGGTTAGAGGACTTGAACTCACGCCAAGCGATGGCGTAAGCAGCAGTTCTCTGGAATTCCTCACCTTTCCTAAAGAAGATCGTGGAGAAATCCAAAGCGTCCCCTAGCTTAGTAGACACAACTTTGGGGTCAGAGATATCGTCAAGATAAGCATGGTTGCCCTTGACAACATTGAAGCCAGACTTTCTGAGTTCGTAGAACATCTCCTCGAAGTCTTTCGAGCCCTTCTTGGCGAGATGCTTGACGATCTCTTCTTTGTCGTTGTACTTCAACAGCATCGCAGCAATAACATCAGGAAACGATTGAGCAGCGTGTCTAGGTGAGATTGCGAGCATGTTGTTGAAAGCTGCCGCTTGCAGAAAGAGCTGGTTTGGGTTAAACATACCCAGAGTGCTGTGGAACGTAGCAGCCCTCAGAAAGCCCACAGGGTCTCTAGTTCTGAAGATAAAGCTGTTGTCCATGTACTCCGCAGCTTTAGGATTGGACTTGTAAACCCAATCAATCAAGCTGTCTCTGGAGGCTTGCCAAACGTTCCGTACAGTGGACGGATTGGACACCAGAAGGCTAATGCTCTGGTGGACCTGCTTGGCGGCTGCCAGCTTGTTCTGGTCCACCCCCGTCTCTTTCCAAACAGGGCTCATCAAATGAGCACCCGGGGCTTGTCTGAGCTCCTCCTTAGACGCTTTCAAAACGTCAGCGTACTGTTCGATAAACTGCTCTGCCATACGCAATTTGTAATCGTTGAATACGGCAGCGTCCCTCAGGTTCCCTAGGTTACGATTTATCGATCCAAGTGGGTCGAGAGTCTCAGCGGGTTTCTTAGACCAAACTGGAGAATTTGTCTTCGAGTAATTAAAGAGGCCTTCATCTCTTTGCTGTCCAAACTTAACGTTGGTACCATGGGCCATGTTGAAACTAGAATCAGTAAAGTCAATAAGACCAGAGCGCTCATATTCGTCTTTGTGCCTGTTCTTCCAAGTGTTGTTTCTCTCAACGCTGAAGAAAGGCATATCCTCTCTAAAAGGCCGCCCCTTGCCGAATTGGGCTTTGAAAGCGGCTGGACTCATGTCCAAGTTGTTACGGACAAAGCTATCGAAGTCAGCGGCTTTAGCCACCATCTTCTGACGCGCCGTCTCCATTGTTTTAGCGAAAGCTTCCGCCTCCCCGCGTATGCCGTGGCCAGAGAACGTCAGGTCGCCCACGTAGTACTTTCTTCCGTTAGAGCCAGAGATAATCTGAGGCTGCTTGACGTAACTAGTCGCCGCGTATTCTCTGTGGCCGCCCTCGCGGTAAGCTAGCTGTCGATAGCTCAAACGACTCTGCTCGACATCCTTAGCTGCGATGAAGTTGAACGGTCGGTCGTTCTTCAAAGTGGCGCTTAGGGCTCTTACGTTCTCGTCCAGAGGATCAAAAACCTGAATGAACTTGTACCCCTGCTCTTCAAGCTTTGTGAGTTCAGTTCTGTTGGTTTTCCTACCTCTTTCCAGAGGCTCAATCAAACGTCTAGTTCCGTTTTCGTCGATAATGAGTACTGCGTGTGACTCCTTAGTTAGCCTAGGAGCGCCTTTAAGAGGCCTTCCTTCCACAGCAGCAGTCTGCTTAAGGGGTCCTTCCAGAGTTTCCTTAAGGTAAAACTTGTGCTCCATTACCCCGATACGGGCCTTAGAAGTGTAAATCTGAGCGTTTCTCAGCATATAGTCGAAGTCCATAAGCTGACGCCATTTAAAGTACATCTCTGCTTCAAAAGCGGATGGCATCCGGCCAGTGTGCTTCAAGAAATCTGTCTGGAATTCTCCAATAGTGTTTGAGTACCTGCCGGGGACCTTGGTAACAGGGTGGTCCTCGTCTTGCATTCGGCTGATAAACCGCGAGAGCCTTTCTCCACTTTCTCTACGCTCGCTTTTGGGGAGAGTAAGAAACAGCTTGTTAAGGTCCTTGGCGGCTTGCTGGACAGCATCTTGGAACGCTGCCCCCGAGTTGGACGCGATCTTACGAACCTCGGTGGTTGCCTCACTCAAGAACATATCTGGGTTTCTGAGAGCTCTGAAAAAAGAAGAGCCTAGGTTACCAGAGTCCACGTCCTTATTAGCAGTGTCCACCAATACGTCTCTTACAGTGGGGGCGGTCTCGTTAAGGTCCCGCTCCGTTCTCAGAAAGAAATTATTACCTTTCTGCTCGATACTGTAGTCGCCCTTTTTGAAATTGTACTTTGTCTGCGCGTAGTAGAACGCCTCTTCGTGTGTTTCGAATAGCGTCCTATCAGCTCTACCCAAGTCGATCTGGATGCTGTTTACATTCCGGCCATTCTTGGTTTGATGGACTGGGACAACGTCGATGATACCGTTCTGTGGGTTGACATTGTGGAACTTACCAAAAGTCTCTACGCCCTCTGAAACTGCTCTGCTAAAAGCAGCCGACCCGTCGTCAATCCTAGCCACTGGATTGTAGGAGTCGAGAGCGTCTACGAGCTGCCTTCCTGTCTTTTCCAGAGATTCCGAAAGTTTCTTGGCCTCGACAGCAGTCAGTCTGCTTGCCGGGTCATCCACGATCTTCTGAGGGTTCAGGATAGACATAAGACCGTTGTCTGCAATCTTCTGGACAGCCTCTAGATCGATTGGACCTCCTTTGGTTGCTTCAATCTTTGCTGCCTGAGTGAGTGTAGCGTCTGCTGGTTGGCCGACTACTACAAGCATGTCCTCTGTCTTTACGTTTCTCTTGATGCTTTCTTTAGCCACATCTTCGAGGGCTTGTTCGACTACTTCCGCAGGAGCTTTCTTTGCGACAATTTTGGCAGCCCCCTTTGCAGCGCCGATAGCCACCTTGCCCGCCCCAAGAGTTAGAGCTAGATCAGCGGTGTCAAGAATAGCCCCAGCGTTCGCTTGGACTCTCTGAGTAGCCCCGTAGGTCTGGAGCGCCTCCACGTAGTCCAACCAAAGCTGCCAGTTGCTGGCACCCGGAGGCTGGTTCGTATAAGGGTCCGTCTGTCCGTTGTTAGGGTCCAGAAAGTATTGTTTGATTCTCGCAAGCTCAGACTTGAGCTTTGAAGGCTGCAAGGACCTGAGGTAGTCGATCTGCTGTTGCAAGTTCTCACCGGGAAGGACTGCCGAAGCTTTGGCCGCAGCCGCAAGATTGTGGTTCTTGTACCACTTGTAAAAGGGGACAAGATTGTTAAGAGTCCATTCCGGGATGTACTCACCCCAAGACTGTTGCTTGACGGCCTCCTTGGCCTCTTCCAACTCTTTAACGATAATCTCGTTGTTCGCTACGTGCCTTTCGAAACCCATAAGAGCAGAGTCCACTCTGTCTATAACAGACGGATCATTCTGAGCTTCTGCTTCTTGATAAGCTTTGGAGTTGGCTGCCGTTCTGTTAGAGAGCTCTTCCGCGTACCTACGCTCTAGGATCGTAGAGAGCTCCTCAGGAGAGGCAAGAGCCTCTTTCTGTGAGAGACCCCGCACCAAAGACACTTCGGCCTCTGTAGGGGCTCCTAGGCCTTTCTGAGCCCTCTCTGCGATCCAGTTTTGGAGTATACGTTCTTTGCGAGCTTCAGCGGCCATAGAGCCCTTGGCGGCTGCGTAAACTTGTAGCTCGTGCGTCTGGTTGTTCTTTACTTTGTGCTTGATATCCTCAGGGCTGTAGTCCTGTGTCCCGATAGCCACAGCAACTTTGCTAGCGCGCTCCTCTGCGTACTTTGCGGACACAGGAGAGATATCCCCGGAGTTGTCTTCCGGGGACATCAAAGATACAGTGTTGGACGTTCCCTCGTCTTCAGGGTACGCCGAAATTGTTACAGCACCTGTTTGTTCGAGCATTAGATAAGCCTACCCATATTTTGAACAGTTCTGGTTTGGGAGAGAGAGCTGATACCGTTGCCGATAGACGAGATAAGAGACCCCGACTGGTCGACTCTAGTCCTTTGATTAGCTGCCGAAAGGGCAGCGCCCTCTCTCTGGAAATTAGCGTTTTCCGTGATATTGAGGTTTGTCTGCCCAAAAGAATTAGCTGCTTGGGCTAGACCGCCAGATAGAGCGCTGGAGGCCAAACCTCCCTGAGCGCCAGCGTTTGCCTCGCTGACGGCTTGAGCCTTGAGCATGTCTCTATAAGCCTGTCGCTTCTGTCTTTGCTCTTGGACAGCAATCTGTCTGTTTTGTAAGTCTTGAGAAGCCTGAGAGAGCCTCTCAGACCGAGCAGCGGCACGGTTCTGTGCGCTGTATTGGACCACTGACCCAGCGGCAGCGGTCGCGAGGCCAACTCCAAGTAGAATTGAAGAGAAAGCTGCCATTACGAAAATACCTTTAAGTAAGAGTACTCGGTTGGTTCGTACCCCATTTTAATATAAAGTTTAGAAACTGCCGTGGATTTTTCCAAGCCAGCTAGAATGCAACTTGAGCACCCCTTCCGTCTTGCCCACTCCTCAAAGAGTTTTGGGAGGTACAGGCCCCACTTAGAGCCTCTGTACTCTGGCTCCACCCACCACATCTGCTCGACTGCTGTTGTTCCTGCGGAGAATAGGGCCTCCGTCTTGACCCCTGCAATCATACCTATAGGCGCTTCATTCTTACAGAGTAGAAGAACAACAGTGTCTTCCGGGTTTTCCAAGTACCACAAGACTCTTCGGTACACCTTGTCGTTGTCTATCGTATCAGAACTGACTTGGTTGGCGAACCTAAGAGCCATGTAGTAAAGGGAATTAGTGTCATCTAAAGTCGCCAGACGTATGTTATACACGTTCTCCGACCCCCTCGTAAACAACCCAGCCGACGATACCAAAGGGTTTGTTACCCTCTGACTCGAATCTGAATTGGTTCACTTTAGAAAACCCTCGCATTTTGAGTTTTCTCACGTTGTAGTCAAATCCCATGTCGTCTCTGCACGCTTGCTGGCTATTCGAGTGTTTTCCGGTGGTGGGGGTATTCGAGTAGTCACCGATAAGTTGGACAAAGCAAGAGTTGTCGTCTGAATATTCTGTGACTACGCTAAGGTAAGACGAATTGAACTTTCTGTGGATTTCTCCACGAACCCTGTAGCCAGTCACGAAGTACGACAAGTAGTTTGCCGGAGTTAGCTCAGGCCAATCTTGCAGGCCTTCGTTTTCAAGTTCCGCAAAGGTTACTCTGCTGTTGTACTGGTACACGACAACAAATTTAGTTTGTGGCTCCACCGGAATGGACGTAGTGCCATCGGAGCCGATGCCAGCTACTACAACTTGACCCACGACATCAGCTCCGGGGCTTATAGAATGAAAATAGAACGCTTGAGTTTGCACGTTCAAGACCATAATCCGAGAATAAACACTCGGGTTATCTTCGTCTTCTGAGTAAAGCCACGTAATCTCTTTAGTAAGCCTGTTGTAGGCCCCTTTGGCCAGCGCCTTACAGGTGCCGGGAATCTCATCGTAAATACTCTGAACAGTTCCTGCGCTGATATTCTTCACCTTAAGAGAAAGACTCTCACCCTCAAGAGTGTTAATGGAGTCTTGAGTCCACCAAACAGGGATGTTCTCCACAGAAACGAAGCTTAGAGAGTTGTACACACCACTGTCGTTCAAGCGCTCGATAGAGAAGTCGTTGGCCCGGAAGCCAGTCCCCTCGGAGCCTTGGATACCAAAAACACCATTGGTGGTGAAAACAACCAAAGCATTCTTAATAGTGGACATCTGGATAATACGTCCGGCTTCGAGGATTGTAATCTCACCCCCATCGTTGGGGAGAAGCTCGAAGTTAATTTCAGAGGTCGGGTCACCCTGTTGGTAGAAGTTGTACTCGTTCTTCAAGTCTGTCATAACTTGGGAGAACCAGATTTTATTAGAAAATCCCTGAGAGTTGACTCCTGATACGAAAAGGCGGCCACCTAGGAACGCAGAGCAAGAAGGTCTTTGGTAACCCGAGCTGACAACAGGGAGTCCTGCGATACCAGACACAGACGATCTGTCTTGGTAGAAAGCATCAAGAATAAACTTACCCCGTGGGGCAAACCCTGTACCAAAGTCTTTGGCAATGATGTCGTCTGTTGGGTAGTACCCGTACCGGATGCCTTGGTAGGCAGGAACCTTGTAGTACCACAGGAGCTCGCTAAGAGACGGGTACCTATTAGTCTGGGTACCCCCTGAAATAGTTCCGTCAAATCTCGTACCAGACGAGTAATACGAAAAACCACCAGACAAAGTGGGGCCGGGGCCTAGGGTATCGGCTGTCCAACCTTGGTTATACAGGTCGTACCTCATACTGTCGGACAAGGTAGCGGGCCTGAAAGCTGGGTCCTGCGAGTTATTCTGGATTTTAAAATCCCGGATTTTTACGGACAGAGTTCTCGCGACGAATGTGTCTAGAACTGGGTCGTAGGTGAACTCAATGGGCGGGCAGTAGGGGTGGGTTACAACCATCACCTCAGAACCCGAAGACCAGCCAACGTGCAGCCCCCGAGTGGTGGGGGCTCCTGCCGCTTTCACCAAGTCGAGATTATACGTAAAGGAGTTCTTGTTGGAGGATACATTAGTGAGGCCCACCTTGTAGAAATGAATAGTGGTACCTAGTTGCAAACAAACAAAAGATACCTCTCCCTGACCCCCCGGAGTTTTCCAGAAATACTCATTTATAGCGTCCAGAGCAGGATCAAAAGTGTAGTTAAAATACGCGTACCCTTCCTCGAATTTGATACCACGCCTACGAATAATCTTTCCCCGGTCAGTGAACTCACAGTTATCCGCCGCTACGCAAGCATTCTCTGGAAAATTAAAACCGGAGAACTCCGTTACTACACCTCGGACAAAGTTGTTCTCGACGGTGGCTCCAATACTACGTGGCATCTATTAGTACTCCAAGGTAGTTAGTTCTTAGCCTTCGCCTTGAACTTTTTATGCTGGGCTTCGTGGGACATAACAGATTGGGCAGCCTTCTCGGGAGAGAGAAATGCCCCCTCTTTCAGACTGAGGGGAGTCTCCCCGTGCTCAAGAGTTACAAACCAGTGCCCAAACTGCCCCTTCTTCTTAAGAAGTGCTCGGTTATCTAGGTACGGGACCGCTCTGGTCTGCTCATCAATAAATTCGATTTTAACTGTCACTTACTTTCTTCTTCCGTAGTTAGGAAATCCGTCGTAGGGCGAGCCGTAGCTGGTGTCTTTTTTTACGTTCTGTCGGTCGTTTTGGGATCGTATCATATGAGCTCTGGCGCGTTTCATAGAGATTTTATTGTCCATCTGCTTTAGGTCGTTGAATACAGAGATTTTAGCCTCTTCGATCAGCAGAGGAAACTTGTCGGCGTCAAGAGCTGGAATAAAACTATTGGACCTCGTAAACGTAGGGATGATTCTACCAAACCCAAAGGTCTTGCTTTGCTGTAGGTTGTTGTCTACAGACGAGTCGTAAGAGTTGAAAATAACAGAATTATCGTCAGTAGTCGTGTAGTACGACGGAGCCTCATCGTTCCTGTAGAAGAACTGAAAAGTATCCCCGTTAATCAGAACATCTGAACTTTCAATGGTGGAATCAGCGGACTCCGGGAGGGAGTACATCCTGTTAGTAAACTCAGCCAAACTAACAGAATACATAGGCACGAACACAGGGTATGTGGCCCCCAACTCCCTGCAATCGTACTTAAGTGATTGTAGGTCTATTACGTTGGACGGCAGGTTCATTTTCACTGGAAAATCAGTGCCCCCTGTTGCGTCAAGCTTGAAAGGCCCGTCGTGCTCCGGTAGATTTAAAGCCACCCTGAGATCGTAGTATGTTTGTTCTACAATATTTACAATTTGTCGTGCCTCAGTGGACTCGTCGATATCGTTGATTTCGTCACTCTCGGCATCGCTGGCGATAGACTGAACGATCTCAAGAAGGGTCTTTTTCATCTACTTTATCTCCAAAGACCCACTTCACGGCCTGCTTTGTTGTTCTGGTTAACTTGCTCAGCGAATGGACGGTCTCTCTTGACAATATAAGCCACGGTTTCGGGTTTGGGTGTAGTCTTAACAAAAGAACTATTAACATTACGGCTAGTCTGAGCACACCCCGCCAAGATCAGCGCAAAGAGCGCTATCGCTGAGACTTTGAGTTTGTTCACGAACTTTGTCCTTTAACTTGTGATTGCTTAACTCTTCTTTTAGATCGGTAATCTCGGCTTTAACGGAAGCGCTGGAGTAGCCTTTGTAGTACGACCAGCCTCCAAAAGAAGCAGCCGCCACTAGGATCGAACCAGCAAGTACTAAATAAAGTTTAGCTTTACTCCAATCCATCAGAAACATCACGGTTTTTCCATCTAGAGTAAGCGAACCAAGCCACGCCGCCGAGCACAATGGCCAAACCGATCAGCTTGAGGACAGCCCCGACGTTTACCGCCCAGTCCGACCCACTTCCTATCAGCGCATCGGCAGCAGTTCCAAGGGTGGTGCTAGCCGTGTCAGCGTTAGTTGTAACAACAACGCCACCAGCGATAGTACCAGCAGCAGCGGTTTCCCTAACCTTAGCTTCTGACTTAGCAGGCATTTTCTGGATCAGATCAAGAGCCTTTGAGGCCCACTTAATCCGGCTAGAGTAGTGCTTGATGCCAGCCCGTTCGTAGGCTTTTTCGAAAGCGATCACCTTGGAGCTGAGATCGGTACCTTTTCGCACGGCAGGAATAGAAGCAGCTTCGCTGGTCTTCAGTTCATGGACTAGAAAGCCAAAATTGGCCTCAAAAGAAGACACTGGTAGTTTTCTACGAGACGCCCAAGCTTCAAAATCCCTTCTTCGGGGGCCGGTCCACTGAGCCCAGCCGTAGCCTCCTCTGGACCCTTTAACAAGAGGGGAAATTTCTTGAAGTTTCTCAAAACCCCCCGACTCGTGGGCAAGGTTGCCAAGAATAGCGGCGATAGACATATCAGAAAGGTTGGGGAACTCCTTTCGGAGTCCCCTTGTTATCCTCGGAACGTAGTCGTTAAATTTCTTCATATCAGGAGAACCTCGAACGGCTGTAATAACGAACGCTGACTTTCAGTCGAGCAGGGGAAGGTGACGCAGACACAGAGGAGACCTCCGCATGTATGGAAGTTCCTGCCGTAAGAAGTCCAGCAGGGGTGGGCGGCGCTTGCGAGAGCGTCTGCAATCCAGCCGTTGTCGTGACGTTCATCGGCGCGAAGATGTTGCCGCTGTCCGATTTCAACTGGATCGTGCAGGTTCCGGCGTCCAACTTGTGGTAGATTTCCGTCACCACCACATCCTCGGGGATGGCCACCGCGAAGCCGTAAATAGTAGAATTGGCAGGAGCCAGCACGAACAGATCGAAGGTGCCTTTCAAAAGTCCGACGATAGTTCCGCTGGTTGGTGCGGTCGCGTAACCGGCGATGGTGCCGATGCTGCCGATCTCAACACGAGTTCCGTTAACGTTTGACACGCCAACCGATCCGCCAAACAGGCTATTGCCGTTGATGGGGACACGGTTAATACCCGCCGATGCGCCAGCCACAATGTCGATGACCGGAACGTCGGTGTTGACCGTCGTCATCACGTTGCCTGCGACCGTGGTTTGTTCCATAAAGCGGCCAGACACAGAAGACAAGCGCAAAGCCGTACCTCTAGTGGCGATTTGATTGTTGGTGATCATCGCACCTTCGATGCCGCCACCGAGAAGGGATGTTTCAACATTAACGCCTAGAGGAGACAGAACACCAGTGCCACCGAAGTTTTCCATAGTCAGTTGGTTGTTCTCGATGCGTAGTCCGCTAAGAGTGCCAGACAACTTTTGGTTCGCGACGGTGATGCCGGTTGTCGCTGCACCTGAGATATCCCGGATGACATTGCCGTCAATTCTAGCACTATCGTCTGGTTCACGGGTAAGCGGCTGATGCAGGATACCGTAAGCTAGACGCGAGGACAGGTCGGGGCTGCCCACGCCACGAATTGTGTTATTGATGGCGTGCATGTGGGCACCTTGCATTGTGATGCCTTCGATGTTTTCGCCGGATGCCCGAAAGCGATTCCAGACAGCGATGTCGTTGTTCTCGAACACCACATTACGGCAAGCCGGGTGGGCGTCAAGGCCTGCACCGCGAGAGCCCCTGATGCTGTAACCCTCAAACTTGATGTCCTCTTCAATGCCACTGGTTCCGGCAACAGACCCAGCGTGACGGCTGTCAACGTTTGTGGCGTTTCTGAGCCGTGCTTTGATGCACCCGCCGTCGAACACGTCTCCGTACCCGGCACCATCTTGCGACATGCCAGTGTCGCGGACATCCTCGACCGTAACGTCACGGCAGCCGAACCAGAGTCGAGCGGACCTGAACGGACCTTCGATTTCACCACCCTGCCATATCGTTCCTTCGGCGTAGTCGGCGCGGAAGAAGTGCGTCTCGTTAACTCCAGTGTTACGTTCGTTGCTGATGCCGACGAAGCGGTTGTCCTTCGCCATCGTCATGGGATGCACGAACAAATCCGTTGCGGGGATTGTAAACCCGTAGGGATAGGCGAATTCCAGAGTGAACTGTGTGGCACTCAGGATGTACCGGACACGGCCCCACCATGTATTGAAGACGCTGTCTATGGCAAAGCCATCCGGCGTCGTGACGAATACCGTGCTTGGTCCAGCAACAAAGCTAGCAGTCTGCGACCCAACCACGGGGTTGAAGACAATGGTTGTGCTATTAGGAATGCTGCTAACTGTTCCTAGAACACCATTGGCTGATACAAACGTACTCGTAGTAAACTTGGAGCTGTCGATAGTGAAAGTAACAGAAGTACCCGGGTTGACCGAAGCCACTACGCCCGGCCACGCGCACTGTTGTCTAAATAGAACGTCCCCTCCGACAGTGAGTGTCGCGGTGGATGCGCAAGTAATCGGGATTACGCCCAGTGTCAGTGCAGTGGAAACAGAAATACCAGTGCCTCTGGTGCCGAGCAAATTAAGAGGGTAGACATTGCCGAGAACGTTGGAGGTAAGAAATCTGGCATTCTCCATGATTATGCCGTGGGGCACATTAACAGCAGCGTCAATTCTGTAAGCGTCGCTCTGACCGTCGATGTAGTCACCTGCCGATAGAGACGCAAAAGCAGCATTCAGAATTGCTGTGTTGTCTGTCCCCGAGCCAGCAACAGCCCCCAGCCCCCGAAAGGTCTTTCTCTTTCTCAGGTAGGCTGGCATTGGGGCTGCTAGAAGAGCGTTCTGTGCGTCTGCGCTAGCAGCTTGCATCATAGCCCGGCCAGCGGCAGTAGTCCCTAGGATGTCGTCTACATAGATGAAACCACCAACCTCCGTCCACTTAGGAAGGTCCGCAACTCTAAGCACATCTGTGCTGAATACAGGAGCCCCTACGTTAACAATTCGATTGGAGTTCATATCGATATTAGCCTCCATCTGGTTCGGCGTGGAGCCGTCCCTAGAGAGGGTATTCTCGATGGCATTTTCTACGATAGTGTTGTTGCTGTTTACGGTGGATACAACACTATTGGGATTAGTCAGGTTGGAAAGGTCTGCCAGAGTAATTTTAGGCATTGGGGTCCCTTGGTGATTGTAAAAGAAATGGGGGGCACCGGAGCACCCCCCATCAAGTGGGACTTAGGGGACCTTAGCCCGTCGGATTATAGATATTGACTCGGAGAAGGCCGCGACCGGCTGTAAAGCGAGTCGTGTTGTTACGGACCATCAGGAGACCGGGGTTTGCGAGATTAGCGCCCGCGATCTGAGCGCCGTCACCAGCAATACGGGCACCGGCTGTGAGGGCAGCAACGGCAATAGCCGAATCGATGCCGTCAAAGTCAATCTCCGTGGTTCGGTCCTGTCGGACTGTGCCGATGTCAAGCGTGCCGGACGCACCCGCAAAAGCCGTTTCGACAAAGAACTCGCTAGAGTCGATCTTCCAACCAGCCGGAATTGCAAAAGTGTCCGAGAGAATTCGCACAGTGCCGAGCGTATAGAAGCTCGCTGCGAAATCGTTAAAGTCCACGACGTACTCGATAGTCTGTCGGCCACC